>Ga0335072_10002869_pt1 | contig 26356 bp, 17 predicted proteins | sample Lox_Sample_21_FD_206725 | JGI IMG/M metagenome (GOLD analysis project Ga0335072, IMG submission 206725) | Soil microbial communities from Loxahatchee National Wildlife Refuge, Florida, United States - Lox_Sample_2.1 | ecosystem: Environmental > Terrestrial > Soil > Wetlands | place: USA...
CTTGTTTCTGTTCGCCATGCAGCCGCAACACACTTTCGCTGGCTTCCGTAGCCGCGCGCCGCAAAGCCTCCATGCGCGTTTCCGCGTCGGAAATTTGCGACGCGCGAACTGTGGCGCGAGCCGCCAGCTCTTCCACTCTCAAATTGACCGTGACGGACTCGGTCCGCGCGGCATCTACCGTCTGTTGTTGCGCGGTATTTCGAAATTCCCAATCGAGTTGCTGCGCCGCGGCGGTTTGCCGCTCGCTGGCCAGTTGCTCATTGCGCCCGGCAAGTTCCGCACTGCGCGTGCGGTTGAACGTGATGCGGTTTTCGCAACGGTCCACTTCGAGCGCGGTTTGATTGAGCAGATTTTGGTTTTGGCGTATCTCCGCGTCGAGGGAATAAATCCGTTGGCTCAGGCGATCCTGGTCCGCTTCCTGCTCGTGGATGGCTTGGGCGTGTTGCGTTTCCGCGGTGGTCAATTCATTCAGGCGCGTAGTGACGCGTTCGGCCTCCGCGTCGAGTTCGCGGGCTTTTCCGGCCAGCATTTGGCGCACGATGCCGCGCATTTGCTCGCGCACTTCGGAGTACCGGCGGGCTTTGGCGGCTTGGCGCTTCAGGGAGCCGAGCTGCTTCTCGACTTCGACCACGATGTCGTTCACCCGCGACAGATTCACCTTGGAGGATTCCAGTTTCGCTTCGCTCAAGCGTTTCTTCGTCTTGAACTTGGTCACGCCCGCAGCTTCCTCGATGATGGCGCGCCGCTCCATAGGCTTAGTCGCCAGAATCTGCCCGATGCGGCCCTGTTCGATAATGGCGTACGAATCGGGACCCAGGCCAACGCCCATAAACATTTCCTGAATGTCGCGGAGTCGGGCCACCCGACCATTGATCAAGTATTCGCTTTGGCCGCTGCGATACAGCCGGCGGCTGACCACGACTTCGCCCGGCTTAGTGTTCATCGTGGGCTTTTCGGACTTTTTCCGCTTCTTGGCGATAAAACTGGATTCGGCGGGCGCGGCGGTATCTTCAATGGTTTCGGCTTGCCCCTCGGGTGTTTCGCCAGAAGCTTCGGTGGCGACGGATGATTCGCTCGGGACAGCATCCGCGGCAGTGGGATCATTAAGCGCCGAGGTTTCAGCAGCCGCTTCGGCGCTTTCCGTGGACTCGGCGCCCTGCAGCACGAACCGCGCCGCTTCCGCCAGCTCCGGGTCTTCCAAAGTGATGGTGACCTCCGCCAGCCCCATGGGAGGACGCTTGGCGGTGCCGTTGAAGATGCAGTCGGCCATGCGCTCGGCGCGAAGGGATTTGTGGCTCTGTTCGCCCAGAACCCAGCTGATCGCGTCCACCACATTCGACTTACCGCAGCCGTTGGGTCCCACGATGCAGGTCGTGCCGTTTCCGCTGAAGGTGACTACGGTGCGTTCGCAGAACGACTTAAAGCCAACGATTTCCACTTTTCGCAGCTTAAGCAAGGTGTCCCCTTTTGTCGTTAACTTCCACTTCGCGATGCACTACCGCACATGCTACACCTGCAACAGGCAGTGAAGGGGCCAGGGTCATACCGCGCGAAGAGAGACGACTTTCCTTTCCTCGAGGGGAGGTTCTTCGGCGCGACCGTTCTGTCGCTAAACGACAGAAACTACACACGTTTGGCAGGTTCTCGTTCAGAGGCCCAGCCGCCTGGCGCTAAGATGGCGGTACGGGAACAAAGCGTAACATGGGGCGTCAGGGCTGTAAAGCCCTACTCAACCTATTGTGGCGGTTTTCCACACGCCACAAGTGCTTCCATGAGTGCGGCTCGGCAACAGGCTACGCGACCCGCTGGGCCACTACACGGAGCCGCCGATAATCCATCACCCAATGGTCGTCGTGGAACAGCGTTGGGCGTGCTTCGCGCTCGATGGCGGCCATAGCCGCTTCGCGCTGTTCCGGAGGAAGTTCATCCAAAAACACGCCGCCAAACATTTCCAGCCAGTTGTGCAGGCCGCGCGCGCCATCTTCCAGGGGCGTGGGGCGTTCGAACAGGTTGGCGTAGGTTACTTCCAGGCCGTACTTTTCGAGCAGCGTGGAATATTCGGCGATGCTCGGGTAATACCAGGGATTCTGTGATGCCGGCAGTTTCAGTTTGTGCCAGGCACGTTCTTTGGCGGCCAGCAGTTCCGCCACATTGCCTTTGCCGCCGAACTCAGCCACGAACCTGCCTCCAGGGCGCAGAATCTTGGCGATGCCGGCGATGACTTTCTCCGGTTCCGTGATCCAGTGCAGGGTTGCGTTGGAAAAGACAGCGTCAAACCGTTGCGGAAACGCTAATTGGCGCGCGTCCATTACCTCAAACGAAATGGCCGGGTGCTTTTGGCGCGCTTGCTCAATCATCTCGGCGGACTTGTCGACGCCCACGACTTTGGCGCCGCTGGCCGCGATCTGCTCAGTGAGATGGCCGGTCCCGCAGCCGAGATCCAGAATGCGCTCTCCCGGTTTAGCGTCCAAAAGATCCAAAAGCGCCGCCGCCATTTTCCAGACGAACGAATGTTTTTGGTCGTATAACTCCGCGTTCCACTCGGGTCCCTTTGCCACGCCTACGCGCCTCCCATTTCCAGCACTGCTCCTCCTATTGTCTCTAAAATCTCGTCGCCATTCTTCCCAAAACGTACCGTGGCGTTTCCGAGGCTGGCATTCGAAACAGGGAAGGTGCCGGAGCAGTCGGTTTTGAGATAAGAGAGCCGGTGAAGCCCGGGCGCATGACCTTCCACCGTGGCATCGACTGGAAACCCACTGTCGTCCAGTCCGATGAACCTCCATTTCAAATGATCGGGTTCGCGCTCCGCCGAAATTTCCTTGAATCGTTGCAGCACCTGCGGCCGGCCATCGTGCCACCAGACCGCTTTGCGAAACACCGTGCCAAACGGCATGTCGTACAGCAGCGCTTCCAGGGCGCTGGAGTAGCCTTGCTCGCTCAGAAAATATGCGTGCGTCCAATACCAATAGGTGCGGTGCCGATAGCCGCTGTTGTGTCCTTGCACGCCGAAGCCTAGCGGTTCGCCGGAGAATCTCGCGCCATCAAAAATAATTTCACCTGAAAATTGCGCGTTGGAATGCGGCGACTTCGAAAAGCCGATCCAGCCTTTGTCGCTGAGCACGACGCCAAAATCCGACTGATACCGCAGCTTCCAGGAAATCGCGTGACCATCCACGTGCATCTCGCCCCAGCAGGTGTTCTCCTCAATGCCGTTCTCCGCAACCTGGAAATGGAACGGCAATTTTCGCCGCGCGCTCAGTTCCAAGGCCTCCGACGGATAACCCTGAATGAACGTTTGCGGCTTTCCATTTTGCGGAAACCACGTGGCCCACACCTGCACCGGCATCCCTGCCGGCTCTGCGTCGCACCCATTTTTGCCAAGATTCATCAGCAAATAGCGGAACCACCACGCTCCTCGCCCGTCGGCCGATCCGATGCGCACGAACCAAACTTCGTAGCGTCGCTTCATCTGCCGGGTCGAATACACTGCGTTCAATTGCCGCGTATCCACAGTTCCATCCTTTGCGGGGCACGTTTGGACTTTATCACCGTCTGATTCGTCGGCGCAGACAAACGCAGGTAGAATCTACGGAAGGCTCGCTCGCGTACCGCCTGCGCTGACAGCCGCTCTCGAATGGAGTCGGAGACATGGTGGAACCACTTTTGATTGCCAAAGGCGCGTCGCCGCTTTATCTGTTGCCGCAAATGGCGAATCGCCACGGGCTCGTCGCAGGCGCTACCGGCACAGGCAAAACCGTGACCTTGCAAGTGATGGCGGAAGCGTTTAGTCGCATCGGCGTGCCGGTGTTCGCTGCGGACATTAAGGGCGACCTCTCGGGAATCAGCCAGCCCGGCACCGACAATCCAAAACTGGCCGAACGCATCAAGACACTGAAGTTGACCGATTTTTCGTTTGCGGGTTGCCCGGTTACGTTTTGGGACGTCTTTGGCGAACAGGGGCATCCCGTGCGCGCCACCATTTCGGAAATGGGGCCGCTGCTGTTAGGACGTTTGCTGAATCTGAACGACACGCAGGAAGGCGTGCTCACGCTGGTCTTCAAGATTGCCGACGACAACCAGTTGTTGTTGCTGGACCTCAAAGACCTGCAAGCGATGCTGCAATACGTGGGCGAACACTCCAAGGATTTCCAGACGCAGTACGGAAATATTTCCGCGGCCAGTATCGGCGCCATTCAACGGGGCCTGTTGACTCTTCAGCAGCAAGGCGCCGAAAAGTTCTTCGGCGAACCCGCGCTGAATCTGGACGATTTGCTGCAGACCGACGCGCAAGGCCATGGCATCGTGAATATTCTGGCGGCCGATAAGTTGAACCAATCACCAAAACTGTACGCAACCTTTTTATTGTGGCTGCTCACTTCGCTGTTCGAACAATTGCCGGAAGTGGGCGATCCCGAAAAGCCCAAGCTGGTTTTCTTTTTCGACGAGGCGCACCTGCTGTTCAGTGATTTGCCAAAAATCATTGAAGATAAGGTCGTGCAGGTGGTGCGGCTGATCCGCTCCAAAGGCGTCGGCGTTTACTTTGTAACCCAGAATCCGCTGGACGTGCCTCAGACAGTTCTCGGCCAACTGGGAAACCGCGTGCAGCACGCGCTGCGTGCGTTCACACCGCAAGATCAAAAGGCCGTGAAAGCCGCGGCGGAAACCTTTCGAAGCAATCCCAAGCTGGACGTCAGCAAATCCATCACCGAGTTGGCTGTAGGAGAAGCGCTGGTGTCGTTCCTGGACGAGAAAGGCACTCCAGGAATCGTCGAGCGCGCCCTGGTTTGTCCGCCGCACAGCCAGATTGGCCCAATCACGCCAGAGCAGCGGCGGGAATTGATCAAGAATTCCGTCGTAGCCGGCGTCTACGAAAACGCCGTGGACCGCGAATCTGCCTTTGAAGTGCTCCGCGCTCGCGCGGCACAAGGCGCGCCGGCAACCACCGCCCCTGGGCAAACTCCGGCTTCGCCGCCCTGGTACGAAAATATCCCGGGAATGAGCAGCCACGGACGCCGCGGCGACAACCTTGCCGACGCCATGGCGAAAAGTGCAGCGCGGGCCATGGGCAGTTCCCTGGGCCGCCAGATTGTTCGCGGCGTACTCGGTTCTCTCCTGGGCGGCAGTAAGCGCTAGCAAACGTAGCAGCGGCTTTACGCCGCTGTGTAGCTGGATGAACCCGCTGCTACAACAACTCCCCGCTGAGCGTCATTGCGGCACCTGCAAATCGTCGGATACAATCGTTCATTTGCTGGTCAGTCAAAAAGGACAACGGAAGGTCCATGCACGAAATCCAGGTCCATAACACTCTGTCTGGAAAAGTTGAACCGTTTGTGCCGCTGAAGCCGGGCGTGGTGCACATGTACACCTGCGGGCCTACGGTGTATGACTTCGCCCACATCGGCAATTTCCGAACCTTCGTCTTTCAGGACATTTTGCGGCGTTTCCTGAAACTGCGCGGATTCAAACTCACCCACGTCATGAACTTGACGGACGTGGACGACCGCATCATCGCCAATGCGGCCGCGGCAGGAATTGGCATCCGCGAATACACCGAAAAATATGTCCAGGCGTTTTTTGCCGATTGCCGCACGCTCAGCGTAGAGTCACCGGAACACTGGATTCGTGCCACGGAAAATATCGATTCGATGGTCGCACTCATCCAGAAACTTCAGGAAAAAACCTACACGTACGATTCGGAAGGTTCCATCTACTACCGCATCCTGAAGTTCAAGGATTACGGGAAATTGTCCAAGGTCGACCTGAGCGGAATCCAGGCAGGCGCCCGGGTGGACAACGACCGCTACGAAAAAGAGAGCGCGCGGGATTTTGCTTTGTGGAAGGCGCCGAAACCGGGCGAGCATTTCTGGGAAACCCCGATCGGTCCCGGCCGTCCCGGGTGGCACATCGAATGCTCCGCCATGGCCATGAAATATCTCGGCGAGACCATCGATATTCACACGGGCGGCATTGACTTAGCCTTTCCTCATCACGAAAACGAAATTGCCCAGAGCCAGGCGGCCACCGGCAAGCAATTTGTGCGCTATTGGCTGCACGCCGAACACCTGTTGGTGGAAGGCGAGAAGATGTCCAAATCCTTAGGCAACTTCTTTACCCTGCGCGATCTGTTCGAAAAGGGCTACAAACCTTCGGCGCTGCGTTTCGCTTTAGCCAGCGTGCCCTATCGCCGCCAGCTGAACTTCACCTTCGATGGATTGCAGCAAGCTACCGCCTCTGTGGAACGTTTGCGCAATTTTGCGGCTCGCCTGAAAAATGAAAAGTTTCCCGCCGGCAAACAGAAAGGCATGGCTGAACGAATTGCCAAGGCCGCGGACGATTTCGATGCCGGCCTTTCCGATGACTTGAACACCGCGCAGGCGCTTGCCGCGGTCTTCGACTTTGTGCGCGAAGCGAACATTGCCATGGATAAAGGCGACTTTCGCCAGGGTGATGTGAAAGCCGCTCAAGAATTTCTGGCCACTTTCGACAAAGTGTTTGCGGTGCTCGAAGACAACGACGCAGAAAAACTGAAGGCTCTGGGTTATCGGGGAACATCGGGTCCGGATGACGCAGAAATCGAGAAATTGATCGCCGAACGCGAAGCCGCCCGGAAACGCAGGGATTTCGCGACCGCGGATCGCATCCGTAACGAATTACTTAACCGTGGTATAATTTTGGAAGATACGAAAGACGGCAGTGTTCGCTGGAAACGCAAATGAAACGCTTCCACTTTTTAAAGCATGATCGAGTGGCCGTGGGCCCGCGTGTACCGCGGAAGTTCCGTCCATCCAGCCTGCGTCCCAGCCTTTTTAGCGTAGATTAAGTACCTTCCTTCCGTTAGATGAGGCGGACGTCCGTCTCCCTCACGCTCCCTTGTTGTTCCTATTCACGCCAGCCAATTTGCAGATATTGGAGGAATTATGCTGACCGTTGCGGAAAACAAACTGCCTCACATCAAGACCGCGCTGCCCGGACCGAAGGGCCGTCAAGTGATTGAATCGGATTTGAAATACATTTCCCCGTCGCTTTCTCGGGCTTATCCCATGGTGGCAGAGCGCGCCAGCGGTGCCATTGTTGAAGACCCCGACGGCAACACCTTCTTGGACTTTTGCGCCGGCATCGCCGTTTGCTCCACGGGACATTGCCACCCGAAAGTGGTCGAGGCCATCCAGAAACAGGCTGCTGAGTTGATCCATATCGCCGGCACTGATTTTTATCACCGGCACATGCCGCAACTGGCGGAGCGGTTGGTCGCCACGATGCCTCAAGATCATCAATGGAAGGTCTTCTTCGGCAATTCCGGCACAGAGGCGGTAGAAGGCGCAATCAAGTTGGCGCGCTATGCCACCCGGCGCGATAAGTTGATCGCCTTTTACGGTTGCTTCCATGGCCGCACGCTCGGCTCGCTCTCGCTGACTGCCTCCAAAAACACCCAGCGCAAATATTTCGGCACGCTGCTTGGCGGCGTAGAGCACATTCCTTATCCTTACGCATATCGCTGCGCCTTGGGACACGGGAAGGAAGAATGCGGTAGCGAGATTATCGAACTGCTCGAGCAGCAAATTTTCAAACGCCTCTTTGCCCCTGAAGAAGTAGCGGCCATTATCGTCGAGCCCATTCAGGGCGAGGGCGGCTTCATTCCCGCGCCGGTGAAGTTCTTGCAGGAACTGCAGCGCATCTGCAACAAGCACGGCATCATGCTGATCATGGACGAAGTGCAGGCCGGCATGGGCCGCACCGGCAAGATGTGGGCCTTCGATCATGCCGGAATCACTCCGGACATCGTGTTGACCGCCAAGGGCATCGCCAGCGGCATGCCCATTAGCGCGTTCATCGCCAAGGAAAGCGTGATGCAGTGGAAGCCTGGCTCCCACGGCACCACGTATGGAGGCAATCCTGTTTGCGTGGCTGCGGCCATCGCCACTTTGGATTTAATCCAGGGCGGCTTGATGGCCAACGCCAAAAAAATCGGCGACTATCTCTTCAGCAAAATGAGTGATTGGCCGAAGCACTTTAAGATTGTCGGCGACGTGCGCGGCAAGGGCCTGATGATCGGCGTGGAAATCGTGCGTGATCCGGTCACCAAGGAGCGCGCCAAGGATCTGCGTGACAAGGTCGTCGTGCACGCTTTCCACAAAGGATTGCTCACTTTAGACTCGGGTGAAAATTCCATCCGCATCTCGCCGCCCCTGATCATCGACAAAGAGCAGGCCGACTGCGCGATCGCCATTCTGGAGGAGTCCATCCGCGAAGCGGAGAAGTCCCTGTGACGGCGTGCTGGTCTTGTAGCAGCGGCTTTACGCGGCTGGCTTCTTCGTAGGGGCGGCGGGACTCCTGTGCCCCATGTCCGCAGGATTCGATTGAACACTTTGTAGGGCCCGCCTTCTGAGGCGGGCCGTTCGTTTTTCACCTCGTCTTGTCTCAATATATAATTCGCCTGTCATCCTGAGCGACGCGCCGTTTGCGTCGCGAAGGATCTCAGCCGATCCCAGCCTGCCACCGCTGGCAAGTCCTCTCACCCTAAAAACATGGCCCTTGTATTTATACTCCGGAGTGTAGTACACATACAGTAATATGATGATGCAATGGGTAGCGCGTATTGGTTTTGCCTGGGTCAAATGGCAATCACGACAAGGTCTTCGTGATTCAGGAGGCGCCATGGACCAGGCGAAAAAGCACGAGGCGCTGCAGATGGGCGTGCGCGGGGAAACGTATGCTTACTGGTACCTGCGGCGCCTCGGCTATATCTTCATTGCCCGCAACTACATGCCCCTGCTCGCTAAGGGCGAACTAGACCTCATCGGCTACGATGGCGACACACTCGCCATTGTCGAGGTTCGTACCCGCCGCGCGCAAAAGGATCAGATTGCACAACCGGAACTCAGCGTCACCAAAGAAAAACATGAAGTCTTGGTTCGCACCGCCCACTATTTCCTCCGCGAACGACACATCCCGAATTGTCCGGTACGCTTCGATGTCGTGGCCATCGACAATATCCCCGGCCGGCCACCCAGCGTGCGTTTGCACAAAGCCGCCCTCAGTCCGCAGATTCCCGTGCATTTTCAACGGTAAATCGGTTATTTCCTGGCGCTCACTTCCATTGCCTGCCCGGAAGAGTACAATACAATGTCTGTATGGCTGTGTTTAGAAGCTAGAGTGGACACGCCGGCACGGAGGGTGTGCATTGCCCGAACTACGTAAGGACCCGATTACCGCCCGCTGGGTCATCATTTCCACGGATCGCGGAAAGCGTCCGATGGACTTTCTGCGCGAAAGCGTTTTCCCGGGGCCCCCGCGCAATTGTCCGTTCTGCCCGGGGAACGAAGTGAAGACCCCGCCGGAAATTCTGGCCTACGGCCGGAACGGCACCGGCGCCAACTCCGCCGGATGGAGCATTCGTGTCGTGCCAAATCGATTTCCTGCGCTGGGAATCGAAGGCGAACTCGACCGCGAAGGTGAAGGTCTGTTCGACAAGATGAATGGCATCGGCGCGCACGAAGTGATTATCGAAACTCCCCAGCACCAAACCACCCTGGCGCAACTGCCGCAAAAATCCGTGGAGGACGTGCTCTGGGCTTACCGCGACCGCATGCTCGATCTGAAGAACGACAAGCGCTTCCGCTATGTGCTCATCTTCAAGAACCACGGCGAAGCTGCCGGCGCTTCTGTGGAGCATCCGCACTCCCAACTGATTGCGCTGCCCATCGTGCCGCGCCGCGTCCGCGAGGAAGTGGACAACGCCTGGCACTATTACGACGAAAAGGAACGCTGCATTTTCTGCGACATCATCCGCCAGGAGCGCGATACCGGTGAGCGCGTGATTGGCGAAAACGATCACTTCATCACTCTGGCTCCCTACGCCCCCCGTTTTCCTTTCGAAATGTGGCTGCTGCCCAAAATTCATGGCTCCGCTTACGAGAACAACCAAAGCTCCATGTATGCCAGCCTGGCGCAAATGTTGAAGGACACCTTGATGCGCATGGACGCGGTCCTCGATCGCCCGGCGTTCAACTTCATGATTCATACCTCGCCCATCGGCGAAGAAATCAACGATCACTACCATTGGCACATGGAGATTATTCCGAAGCTCACCAAAGTGGCGGGTTTCGAGTGGGGAACTGGTTTTTACATCAATCCCACGCCGCCGGAAGAATCCGCGCGGTTTCTGCGCGAAGCGCAGATTGAGGAACCGGTCAAGAAATAAGGTTAACGACGGATCGCAGCGACCTGTTGCCGGTTGCGCGCCAGTAATCCTAAAGCAATCCGGACTCCTGACAGGGTTTACGTAAGTCCGCTATAATAGGGAGATTGAGGCGCGGTACCCAAGTGGTAAGGGAGAGGTCTGCAAAACCTTTATGCGTGAGTTCGATTCTCACCCGCGCCTCCAATAGAATCCTCACGTTCCTCTGATTCCGTTGTCATTAAGGGTCGTTTGACGCTTCGTGCTCGATGGGCTTCCATACAGCAGAATTGGGCAGAATCCGCCTCCAGAGCGGACTAAAAGTGGACTGTGAAACCTCATCAATCACTGCGGTCGCTTTTCGCTCTCGTCCTTCGAGGCTTCGGCGATTTCGGCTAGGGTCTGCTCGTAGGTTTGCATTGCCGGACGTTTGTGATCGGCAGTTGGGTTACCCTGCGACATGATCTTAACCTCTACGATTTTCCATCGCCTTCGCGTGACCGACCGCCGTGGCTAATTGTTTTGGGTGTCCGACAAATTCCCTGCCTTCTATTTGCTTCCGAGAAAGCGCTCGACGATCTCCGGCACCATCGGATCGACGACAAGCGTGTAGTGGGTGGCGTTCGGCACGACTGCGAGCTGGTTTGCGGGCCGCAGTGAGCCATCGATCCCGGCATCGCGCTGGCCGCCTCCCAACGCCTTCCAGAACTCGACCATGTGTTCGGGCCGGATGTAGTCAGCGTCGGCAAAGACCAGCAGTGTGCGAGTCTGAAGCTTGGCGACGTCGGCGCTCCAGTCGAAGGGGCGTTTGGTCAGGTCACCGACCTTGCTGAAGAGGTTCGTCCAATCGACATCGGGATAGGTCTGCCCTAACGGCGATGCCTTGACGGCGCCGCCGAGCATCGCAGCGTTGGCCTCCAACTGATTGAAAGCCGCAAGCACCTCCGGATAAACGTCGTCCTGCCTCATCCTCGCGGCCAGGAGCACGAGCCGGTCGACCGCGTCCGGATGGCGGATGGCGGTCTGCAGCGCGACGAAGGAGCCCAGCGAGTAGCCCATTACGTCGGCCTTGCCAAGGTTCAGATGGCCGATCAAAGCGGCAACGTCGTCGCCCATCGTTTCACAGCGCAGTGGCCTGTCGGTGTCTGGTGTGCGCCCATGCGCCTGAAGATGGACGGCGATCACCTGCCGGCCCTTGGCCAGTTCGGCCAGATTGCTCCCGAAGCTGTCTGGGTTGATGCCCCCGTGCAGAAGAATGAGCGGCTTGCCGGCGCCATGCACGCTGTAAAAGATATGCTGGCCATTGACGTCGGCAAAATTCGCATTTGACATGGCGGGTACCTCCTTGGCTTGAACGGGAAGGGTCGCAGTCAGCACTGCGGTCGCTGTGGCAGTCTTCAGGAAATCGCGTCTGATCATATTCTGCCTGCCAGCAACTCATCCAGCTGCGCGAACTGCTCGGGCAGGCCTTCCGCCGAACCGGCGAGGGCTTCCTCGAGGGCCGCTGTTGTGGGGTAGAGTTCGTGAAAGGTGACAAGTGTCTTGCCGGCATGTTCTTCGAACGTCACCGTGGTCACGGCGCCCTGATCGCTATCTTCGTTCGTCCAGACGATGCGCTTGTGCGGGATCACTTCTCTGTACGTGCCGAAGAACGCCACGGGTTCACCGGAGTCCGGATTGCGGAACACGAGGCGATACCCGCCCCCGGTGCGCACATCCATGTCGCACGAGAGCAACAACAGGCTCATCGCCTTCGGAACCCACCAACGCTTGAACAATTCGGGTTTGCTCCAGGCTTCGAAGACGAGGTGCGCCGGGGCATTGAACGTTCGCGTCACGACGAGTTCGCGGTCGGACTTGCGTTCCACGGCGGTGCGGTTCATGGCGGGACTACCTTCTTTTCCTTCGGGCATCTGCCTTCTCCTTTTTTTTCAACTGCTCGAGAATCTTGTCAAGCGCGTCGAAGCGTGCGCTCCAGAGCTGGCGGTGCCGCTCGATCCAGGCGGCCTCTTCTTCCAGCGCGCGCTTGCCAAGCCTGCAGGTTCTGACGCGCCCGGCCTTTTCCGTAGTGACCAGCGCTGCCCGCTCCAACACGCCAACATGCTTCTTCATGCCCGTGAGGGTCATATGGAACTTTACGGCGAGGTCCGTGATCGAAGCGTCGGCGCGGCCGAGCTGCTCCAGCACGCCGCGCCGGGTCGCATGCGACAGAGCGGCGAACGAAGCGTCGAGGCGGGTTTCGTTATACTGAACCATATGGTTCAGTATATAGCAGATCAACTTGCGGCGTGCAAGAGGAAAAACCTATGAGGCTGGTGCAAAGTTGGATTAGTTTGGCGGTCCCCGCGTGTCTTGTGAGTTGTTGTAAAATCTATTCACGCAGCGCTTGTCACGGCAGAGGTCGCGAGTTCGAGTCTCGTGGTCTGTTTCTAAAATAGGTGCAGCGGACTGAAAGCGGATTGCATCGCCTAAACGCACGAAAGGACATTGATCGTAAACGGCTTAGGCGCAATTATTCAAGGTCTGCAAAACCTTTATGCGTGAGTTCGATTCTCACCCGCGCCTCCAATAGAATCCCACATTGTTCTAATCCCACAGTTGGTATCGGATACTTCAGAGATTTCGTCTTAGGCGCCCGCTACGAGTGCCCCATTGGATTACACGAAGAAACGCGCAGCACTCGCCGGGCGACGGGTGAAATTGAAATACAGACACGCGGGGCGACCATGCGTCGGCGCCCCACCTGAGGTCAATTCCCGTGCAGTTGCGTTAGAAGTTTAGCTTGAGTGCCAACTGGCATTGCCTGGGCCCGACGGTTGTGTAGGTAATCACGCCAAAGTTCGGATCACCCACGGTCGTATCCGGGGTGCCAAAAACCGGGTGGTTGAAGGCGTTCTGTGCCTCCAAGCGCAGTTCCAGCACCACGTTCTCGTGGCTGGGCACAATGGCAAAATCCTTCATGACCGACAAGTTCGCGGTGAAGAAGAACGGACTCCGGATCGAGCTGAGCGCACGAGCCGCGTCGCCCAGCGTGTAGGCCGGTGGTGTCTGTAAACAGTCGGGGTTCGCGAAGTAATTGTAGACCCAGTTTCCGTCGCTACCGCCGGTGCGCTTAGGTGTGCAGAGCACGTTAGGCCGCTGGGGGCCGTAGGTCGGTATAGAGGCTCCGTAAGTCTCGAAGTTAAGTGGAAAGCCCTTCTGCATGGTCCAGACGCCGGCAGTTTTCCAGCCGCCCACGATGAGATCGAGTGCACGGGGCATGTTGTTCAGGAAAGAGCGCCCGTGGCCAACCGGCAGATCGTAGGTGTAGTTCAGCTTGAGCATCTGCGGCACATCAAAGGTGGACAGGCTGCGGTCCAGCCAAGGCTTGTTGGGATCCTGAGGTTCCCAGAGACCACCGGTAGTGCCCGCAAGCCAAGCCACGTTGGTGTCGTACATGGAAGAATCGTCAATGGACTTGGACCAAGTGTAGTTGGCCGAGAGCATCAAGCCGTTGGAGTAGCGCTTCTCCACGGTCAGTTGCAGCGCGTTGTAGATGGAGTTGGCGATGGGTGGCACGTCGCTGGTCACGCTGGTGTATTGCGGATAGGGTAATTCCAATTGGTAGCCCTGAACTTGCGATGCGGTAAGGGGGCTGTTGGCATAATAGGAGGCGAGCTTGCCGGTGGTCAGAATGGACGCAAAAGGATTGTTTACATAGTTGGTCAGGCTGGAGATCTGCGTGGTAGAGAGCAGCTCTACCCACGGGCCCAGAATGTCAAGAATGTTGCCACCGTTGTACGGCAGACGCGTTCCTTTTTTACCAACGTAATCAGCGGTGACGATGACATTGGAGGGCAGTTGACGCTGGAACCCAAAACTCCAGCTTTGTTCGTACGGAGTTTTTGCCCACCACAATGTGCGGATCGGGCCGACCGCGCCGTAGCTGACGTCATTGAGCAGGCCCAGAGAGTTTCCTGGTGGCTGGATCAATCCATTCGGGAAGGGATCGCTGAGATGCAAATAGGGCGTGGCACCGTCGTTATCGTAAGTGCCGATCGCCCCGGTCCATTGATTAAAGCCCTCCGAACCGTACGGCAACACGCCGCTGGCGCCGGAACGGGACTGGCCGAAGTAGATGCCGTAACCCCCGCGCATCACCGTGGTGGGTGTGAGCAGATACGAGAAGCCAATGCGAGGTTGGAAATCCTTCCAGTCGGTAACGAAGTTGCTTCGTTCGCTGGAATTTGCGAAAAACTCACCACCATACAGCGTGCGAGTAATGGTTTGGCCGGAAAGCGGGTCGGTATAGGTGATCGAGCCGCCGTTCAGGGGATTCACGACGTTCGGATCGAACCAGTTCATGCGGTTGTACCGTTCGGTGCGCGGGATGTCAACGTCATAGCGCAGTCCGAGATTCAGGGTTAGCTTGGGCGTCGCTTTCCAGTTGTCCTGACCAAATCCGGCAAACTGGTAATTTTCCGTGGCGGGACGAAACTGGATTTCATAACCCTGGCTGCCACCCATCTGGCCCATCATGAAGCTGGCCATGGCATCGCCGCCGCACTGGGTGACATCCCCAAGTGGGCATTGTGAACTGCCTTGGTTGTTAAAACTGAAGGTGCCGTTTGGCGCATTGGTTTGAATATAGTTCTGCTGGTGCAAACGGCCTTCGAACCCGAATTTCAGTTCGTGTTTTCCCTTGATTTTGGTAAGCAGTTCGCTCCACTGGCCCGTGTCCTGGCCTTGGCGGTAATTGCCGTAGGGATCCTGCCCGATACTGGTAAACGCTGCGGAATAGTAGTTACCAATAAACATCGAGGGAACGCCCATAAATCCATTGCTATTCAGATAGGAGGGGAAGCCCAGTGTGCTTAAAGGATTCGAATTAAGGCTGCTGTTATAGGCGTCAATGGTCATAGCGCCACGGGTAAACCCCAATGTGCTGGTCAAGATCAGTGTGGGGCTAAAGGTGTGCGTATCATTGATGGCAAACAGGTGCGCGGAACCGCCATTCTGGCCACTGCCGCAAGGATCGGTGAAATTCTTGAAGCAATTGTAGGGAGTATAGTTGTTCCAATCCTGCGAGTATTTCACGCTCAGTAGATTTTTTTCACTCACGCGGTAATCGATCTTCACGTCGAACTGGTCGTTGGCGCTGCGATTGGAACCGGAACCAACCCAGTTGTCATAAATGCCGTTGCCGGAGTAATTGGGCTCCGGGAAGTACGACATCATTTTCTGGGCCACCGGATCAATCAGGTTGCCAGGGCCATTCGACAACTGATAAGGCGTGCCCGCTAGCTTAGGATTGCCCGGACTTGTATACGTAGCGAGATTGTTAAAGGGGATAAAGGCGCTGCGATAGGCGCCAGAGCCCAGATCGCTGGAATACGCCGGGTAATTCGAGGGCGCGTTTGGCGGCGTAGAGTAGTAAACACCAGAGTAGGGGTCCCAAAGCTGGCCCGCAGGATCAACCTGACTTCCGGACATGCACTCCCCTGCGCCATTAAAGGAGCCACCCGCCGCGGCGCAAAGTCCGCCAAAGTCGCCTTGGCGTTCCGCGTCGGTGGGAACGCCGGCTTGCGCGGTGGCCATGCTGGTTTCGCGGGTGCCATCCCAATCGAAGAAGAAGAACAGCTTGTCTTTCTTGATCGGGCCGCCAAGCGTGCCGCCATAATTATTGCGGTGCAGCGGAGAAATGGGTTGGTCCGCCGCGTTGGCGAACCAGTTGTTGGCGTCCGTCATGCTGTTGCGGATAAAGTCGTAGATTCCGCCATGAAATGTATTGCCGCCGGAGCGCGTGATCATGTTGACCACAGAGGACCCAGTGAAGCCATACTCCGCGCTGAAATTGGTCTGTTCCACTTTGAACTCTTCGACCGCCTCCGCAGACGGAGTATATGTGACCGCGGTGATGCCGCCGTTGGGTTCGAAGTTGGTGATCGATGCGCCGTCCATCAGGATGTCCGCGCTGGCCCCGCGGCTGCCGTTGGACACGAAATTGGTTCCGGTGTCGCCCACGGAGTTCTGGTCGCTCATGTTGTTCAAGCCTGGAGCAAGCATGACAAAATCGAGCACGTAGCGATCCACCAGTGGCAGGTCGTTGATGAACTTGCGATTGACGACTTGTCCGGTGACCGCGTCCTCCGTTGATAGCGCCTGCGTCTGGGCCTGCACTTCCACGCTCTCCGTACTCGTGGCGACGGTCAGGTGAAAGTTTGCGGTGGCATTCTCGCTAACGTTGACCTTGACGCCGGTGCGCACCTCTCGTTGAAAGCCTTCCAGTTCGACGGTCACGGTGTACACGCCGGGAGGCACGGACGTCAGTAGATAGTGTCCGGCGCTGTCCGACGTAACCGTAAAGGTGAAACCCTTAGCCTGGTCGGCGAGGACGACCTTGGCGCCAGGTACCACCGCGCCGCTTGGGTCGGTCAATTCGCCGCTAACCGTGCCAAAGTAGCCCTGCGCCCGTAAGATTGCGGGCGAAAATAGCAGGAAAAGGAATAACACTCCAAAAGCAACGGTGAACAACCCTTTCGAAGATCTGGTGGAACACATCCCCGTCATAGCCAGCTCCTTGTGCACCAGTGAGTTGTGCACCCCCGCTCACGATAGCTTTGCGCGTTTGCATCCCAGCCTGAACCAACGCCCCAGCTTATGGCACTGAATTCACAAAGTTAGTGCGGGCAGACTGCGAGGCACATCTTTAAAACGATTTAAATTGGCATTTCGGGGACTGTCAAGGTAAGCCGTCACAAGCGGTACGGCTCGTTTACTTATCTGTGTAGTACCGGTTCAACTAGGTTCGGTTCACTTGCCCGCGGCGGGAACCCAAACGTTATCCGGTGACAAAATTTCGGACTTGGGCAACTCGGTTTCGATTCGAACCCGTTGCAAACCGGCATTTTTCTTGGGCGTGGCACGGAACACCAGGTAATACTGACCACCGAGTGACTTTTGAAACTGCTCTAGGTAGGGCTTGAAGCTGACCAAGTTGCTGGTCGCCATGGAGTAGCATTCCCCACCAGTTTCCTCGGCGATTTTGGACAGTCCGGAAAGTCCTGTCAGCAGATCCATCTGGCTGCGGCCTGCACGTCCGATGCCTGGCGAATAGATCGAGTAAACCAGAACGTTGTAGCGCTGGCTGATTTCGCTCGCGGAGGAGGCATCGACGCTGATCTGCGGCAAGCTGTGATAGACGGGACCGTAGCTGGGGCCGAGTTGGGAAGCCGTCGGCCTATTGCCATGTAGCCGATCGATGCCGTCGCTGACCATCAAAACTTCGCGCCGTACCTTTTGTTGTGGCCAGCTTTTTACCAAGCTGATCAGCGAAAGGTAGGGGCTGTCCATTGCTGAGAAATTACCGCGCGGAAGGCGCACAGCGTTTACGGCAAGGTCGTGGTCGGCGGTAAAATTCTGTACGACGTTGACGGTTGCGTTCGCCATATAAGCCACACCAATCACCGTGGTGGGCGGTTGCGCCTTGATGAACTCTTTAAGGTCGGTCAGATTATTTCCAACCGCCTGGGTGTTCAGCGTATCGTCAATCAAAATCATCAATTGCAGCGCGGCATTGTCTCCCTGTGCCGGAATCAGCTGCGTGACCTGCAGATACGTCTTGCCTTGCTTCACTTTCACTTCGTCTTGCTTCAGCCGCGGAACTTCGCTGTCGCTCTCCGCTCCTGCGTCGGTGATTACCACGTGAACTTCCGCGGTGCTCGCGGCGCTTTTTTCTTGCGCCTTCCCCGGCTGCGCCCCAACGGCAACCATGCACAGCGAAACCAGCAGAACCTGCGCACTAAGATTATTTTTCATATGGATCCCCCCGGCTCAACCATGACCGTGAAATGATTCGTATGCACTTTGAACGCGAACGGGGGGCGTTGTGGGCGGTTACAGAATAGCCACTCGGTTCTCGCGTTTGGCCAGAGTATATATCTGCAGCTTCATTACAACAAGCCAGCCCTTCGGCATCATTTTGGGTGTACCCCGCGAACTGATGGTAAAGTGCTGGCTGTTGCGGCCGGGAGGAGAGACCAGCGATGAGAATTACCGATGCCAAGGTGATTGTGTGCTGTCCCGGACGCAACTTCGTCACCGTGAAGATCACCACGGAAGATGGAGTCTACGGCTTCGGCGATGCCACGTTAAATGGCCGCGAGCTTGCCGTGGAAAGTTACTTGAGTGATCACGTCCTGCCTTTGTTGATTGGCCGCGACGCCCGCCGCCTCGAGGACACCTGGCAGTATCTCTACAAAGGAGCGTATTGGCGCCGTGGCCCAGTGACCATGGCCGCAATTGCTGCGGTCGACACAGCGCTCTGGGACATCAAGGCGAAAAGCTTACACGTGCCCTTGTATCAATTGCTCGGGGGAGCCGCTCGCGATGGCGTGTTGGTGTATGGCCATGCCAGCGGGAGCAACATCGAGGAAACTGTACAGGCTGTCGGCCACTATGTCGAACTGGGTTACAAAGCCATTCGCGCGCAGTCCGGCATTCCAGGCTTGGCCAGCACCTATGGCGTGGGACGTGGTGGGATGCACTACGAACCTGCGGAAAAAGATGCGCCGCCGGAAAATCAGTGGTCCACCGAACACTATTTGAATTTTGTGCCGCAACTCTTCACGCGCCTGCGCAAGGAATTTGGCCCAGACTTGCATCTTTTGCACGATGCCCACCACCGGCTGACCCCCATTGAAGCCGCTCGCTTGGGAAAGGAACTGGAACCGTCACACTTGTTTTGGCTGGAGGACCCCACGCCGGCCGAACTGCAAGAGAGTTTCCGCATCATCCGCCAACATACCACCACCCCGCTCGCGGTCGGCGAAGTGTTCAACAGCATTTACGATTGTCAGCAACTGATTCAGGAGCAGTTGATCGACTACATTCGCACCACGGTGGTGCACGCCGGCGGGATCACGCACCTACGCAAAATCGCAAATCTGGCGGAAATGTATCATGTGCGAACCGGTTCGCACGGCGCCACAGACCTGAGTCCGGTGTGCATGGCGGCGGCGCTGCACTTCGACCTCAGCGTCCATAATTTCGGCATCCAGGAATATATGCGCCATGCTGCCGAAACGGACGCGGTCTTTCCTCATTCCTATACGTTCGAAAATGGCTACATGCATCCCGGCGACGCGCCCGGCCTCGGCGTTGATATCGATGAAACGCTGGCAGCTCGTTATCCCTATCAACGCGCCTACTTGCCGGTCAATCGCAAATTGGATGGCACGCTGCACAATTGGTGAGAAGAACGGAATCAATCAACGGTCGATCGTGTGGATACTGCGGTAGGCTTGGCCGTTTCGCCTGCATTTAAGTCGAAGCTGAAATACCGCTGTGCATTTTCGTAACAGATGTTCTGCACTAGCGAACCAAGGAGTTGCTCGTCATTCGGCAACTCTCCTCTCTCCATATCCTCGCCGAGCAGATTGCACAAAACGCGCCGGAAGTATTCATGGCGCGGGAAGGACATAAACGACCGCGAATCGGTCAGCATGCCGATAAAGCGAGACAGCAAGCCCGTGCGCGAAAGCGCGTTGAGCTGCCACTCGATCGCCTCTTTCTGGTCGAGGAACCACCAGCCGCTCCCGAACTGCACTTTGCCCGCCACTGGCCCTTCCTGAAAGCTTCCAACGGCGGTAGCGATCGCGTAGTTATCCGCGGGATTGCCGTTGTACACGATCGTTTTGGGCAGGGCATTGTCTCGCGCCAACTGATCCAGGAACGAGCAAAGCGGAGTGATTTGCGGGAAATCTCCGATGTTGTCGAATCCAGTGTCAGGCCCAATCGCGTCGAACATACGCGAATTCACGTTGCGTAGCGCCCCGAGATGCAGTTGCTTGGTCCAGCCTTTCTCGGCGTCCAACCGCGCGAAAAACAGTAACAGATGAGCGCCGAACTGTTGTGCCTCCTCCGGCGTGGCCGCGCTTCCTGCTCGTGCCTTGGCAAACGTGGACGATACCTGCAGTTCGCTGGTCACGGCTCCGAAGCACTGGTTCAGCCCGTGGTCCGAAAGCCGGCAGCCATGCCCGTGGAAATAATCGTGACGCTGCTTCAGCGCATCCAGGAAGTCGTACAGTGTGATGATCTCGCGGTTGGTGGCCGCTTCCAGGCGCCTCAGCCACGAATTGAATTCCAGCGGCGCGTGGACCAGAAAGGCTTTGTCCGGTCGAAACGTGGGCAGCACGCGAAAACTGTGCTCGGATGCCGCTATCGTTTGGTGATGCTTCAAATCGTCGCAAGGATCATCGACCGTGCACAGCACGCGAACGCGGAATCTTTTCAGGATGCCGCGCGCCGTCAAATCCCCGTTCTGCAACTGGCGGTTCGCGGAATCCCACACAGACTTCGCTGAGCTTTCGTCCAACAAAGTACTCGTTCCGAAATAACGTTTCAGTTCCAGGTGCGTCCAGTGATAGAGCGGATTGCGCAACGTTGCCGGAACAGTGCCGGCCCACGCCAAATATTTTTCGAAAGGTGAGGCGTCGCCGGTGCAAAAACGCTCAGCGATTCCATTGGCGCGCATGGCACGCCATTTGTAGTGGTCGCCTTCCAGCCAAATCTCGTACAAATCATGGAATCGCCGGTCTTCCGCCAGGTCGCGCGGCGAAAGATGCGAGTGGTAATCGAGGATGGGTTGGGCCGCCGCATACCGGTGATACAACTGGCGGGCCGCTGGCGATCTTAGCAGAAAATCTTCATGGATAAAGTCCATCCCGCCCTCAATTCGCTTGGCAGGCTAAATCTTAGCATCAGATCCATCGCGTTTTCCGCGATTCACACACATTTGAAGCGAGGGAGCTAGCGAACTCCGGTCAGCACATCAATCGTCAATTGATCCAGGCGTTCGTAAGGCAGTGGCTTGCGCAGGATCGCCTCCAAATCGAACGTGTGCGCCAACAGCGCTTTCGATCCGTCCTTGGTATAGCTCTTCGTGCTCGGCAAGCGCACCCCGTCGCCAGAAATTTCCTTCAGAATGCCCTGGATTTCGCGATCGGCATTCCAACGCACGGCTTTTTCTTTCAGGATCAGATACGAACGCATGCAACCGCGCGCGAAATCCAGTACGCCCTGACAATTCTCCGTGCGGTAGGCGTGCGCATCAAAGTGACGCGGTCCGGCGTAGCCCACATCTTCCAGGAACTTTACCAGCCAAAACGACCCCTTCAGGTTCGCGGAACTAAACCGAAGATCCTGATCATACCGCCCGGGCACTTGATCGTTCAGGTCGATGTGAAACAGCTTGCCCGCTTCCCACGCTTGCGCGACGCCGTGCAGGAAATTCAGGCCAGCCATGGTTTCGTGCGCAAATTCCGGATTCACGCCAACCATTTCCGGATGCTCGAGCGTGGGGATGAATCCCAAGTAGTGCCCCGTGGTGGCCATGTAAATGTCGCCCCGCGGTTCATTGGGTTTTGCTTCGAGCGCGAACCGGTAGCCGTATCCCTGGTCGATGCTGTACTCGCAAAGATAGTTCACCGCCTCCCGCAAACGCTTTACCGCTTCATCCGGACGCCGGCAAGCATCGGTTTCCACTCCTTCGCGGCCGCCCCATAGCACGAAAATCTTGGCTCCCAGTTCCGCGCCCAGGTCCATCGCGCGCATGGTCTTCTGCAACGCAAACGCGCGCACTTCCGGATCATTCGCGGTGAACGCGCCATCGCGAAACACCGGATGGAAGAACAGTGAAACCGTAGCCATAGGCACGACCAGCCCGTGCTTCTCACAGGCTTTCCGAAACTCTCGCACGATCGTGTCGCGCTGGCTCGCTGTCGCGTCCAGAGGAACCAGATCGTTGTCGTGCAGATTCACTCCCCAAGCTCCGACCTCCGCAAGCATGCCTACAATGTCCACCGGTGGAATCGTCGCGCGAACAAAGTCGCCAAAGGGATCGCGGCCCCGATTGCCTATGGTCCAAAGTCCAAAAGAGAATTTGTGTTCCGGTCTTGGCTGAAAGGAATCGCTGCTGGTCATGGAATTCTCCTGGTCCCGCTGGCTCGCAGGGAGACGGCGGGCTTGTGGGCGGCACGGCGAAAGCTCGCAGAACGCACAGAGGAGCGAGAAAACAAGGTCGTGTACGTTAACGACCAAACTATAGTATCATTTGCCCAGCGCATTGCAAGAATTCAAAAAATTGATATTGCTCCCAGGAGGTGCGCTTGCAACCCGCCCTGTTGCCTTGCGCTCATTACCCTTGCCCCACCGTCTCAACCGACTCGGCTTATGAGTTGTTTCCTAACCGCCATGGGAGCTTCCCATGTCGGGCGCGCGAAACAAAAAGTCCGGAGGAACGCAAAACATGAACACCTCTGCACCAAGATCCAAGAAAGCTAGCAAGCTCCCGCCGTATAAGAACCCCAGCCTTCCTCCTGCACGGCGTGTGAACGACCTCTTGAGCCGGATGACATTGGAAGAGAAGGCGGCGCAGATGGTCTGCATTTGGCGAGAGAAAACTGAAAAGTTAGTCGATGCCGACGGCAACTTCGATCACGCCAAAGCCAAGAAGGCATTCTCGAATGGCTGCGCCCCCGGACAAGTGGGGCGTCCAAGCGACGCGGGAACCGGCAAAAATGCTCGAGGGATGGCGGAACTCACCAACGCCATTCAGAAGTTTTTCCTGGAAGAAAGCCGCCTCGGTATTCCGGTGATTTTTCACGAGGAGTGCCTGCACGGTCACGCCGCCGTGGACGGCACCAGTTTTCCTCAACCAATTGCACTCGGCGCGACCTTCAATCCCGAGTTAGTCGAGTCCCTTTTTTCCATGACTGCCCTCGAAGCACGACAGCGCGGCGCCCATCAGGCCCTCACTCCGGTTGTGGACGTGGCTCGTGAGCCGCGTTGGGGCCGCGTAGAAGAAACTTACGGCGAAGATCCCTATCTGGTTTCCCGCTTGGGCATCGCGGCCGTTCGTGGATTTCAGGGAGACGCAAAATTCCGCGACAAGAAGCACTTGATCGCCACCCTGAAACATTTTGTCGGTCACGGACAGCCCGAATCCGGCATGAATTGCGCTCCCGCCAATCTCTCCCTTCGCGTGCTCCGCGAGACCTTCCTCTTTCCCTTCAAGGAAGTGCTCAAACACGCCGGCGCTCTCAGCGTCATGCCCTCCTACAACGAAATCGATGGTGTCCCCTCGCATAAGAACAAATGGTTGCTGCGCGACGTGCTCCGCAAGGAGTGGGGCTTCCAGGGATTCCTTGTCTCCGACTATTTTGCGATTTGGGAACTCGGTTACCGGCCGGACACGCACGGCCATTTTGTGGCCAACGACAAACTGGATTCGTGCGCACAGGCCGTACGCGCAGGCGTGAATATCGAGTTGCCCGACCCGGATTGCTACCTGCACCTTGCGGAATTGGTGCGCAAACGCGTGCTCAAAGAGAAGGAGCTCGACGAGCTGATCGCTCCGATGCTTTTCTGGAAATTCCAGTTGGGACTCTTCGATGATCCTTGCGTCGATCCAGCCGAGGCCGAACGCACCGCGGGCTGCGACGCGCACCGCGCATTGGCCCTCAAAGCGGCCCACGAAGCCATAACCCTCCTGAAGAACGACAATCAGGTGGCGCCGCTGGACTTGAGCAAAATTAAAACCATTGCGGTCATCGGCCCCAACGCAAATCGCAGCCTCCTGGGCGGATACAGCGGAGTACCGAAGCACGACGTAACCGTGCTCGACGGAATCAAGCAGAAGCTAGGCAATCGCGCGAAGGTGCTCTACAGCGAAGGCTGCAAAATCACCATCGGCGGTTCCTGGAACCAGGATGAAGTGGTGCCCAGTAACCCGGAAGAAGACCGCAAGGGCATCGCCGAGGCTGTAGAAGTGGCCAAGAAGGCCGACGTGATCGTGCTGGCCATTGGCGGGAACGAGCAGACTTCGCGAGAAGCGTGGTCTCTGCAGCACATGGGGGATCGCGCCAACCTCGATTTGATTGGTAGACAAGAAGAGCTGGTGAAGGCCATGGTCGCAACTGGGAAGCCGGTCATCGTCTTCTTGTTCAATGGCCGTCCACTGTCGATCAACTACGTCGGCGAAAACGTTCCGGTGATTTACGAATGCTGGTACCTCGGTCAGGAAACTGGTCGAGCCGTCGCCGACGTTTTGTTCGGCGATTACAATCCGGGTGGGAAATTGCCGATTACCTTTCCGCGATCGGCCGGCCACCTCCCGGTTTTCTACAACTACAAACCATCCGCGCGCCGCGGCTATCTGTTTGACGATGTTTCGCCTTTATATGCCTTCGGCTACGGTTTGAGTTACACCACATTCGCGATAAAGAATCTACGCCTGGCCAGTAAGAGCATTCGCCGCAACGGTTCGACTCGCGTTCTCGTGGACGTCACCAACACTGGCAAGTGCGAAGGAACCGAGGTTGTGCAGCTTTATATTCGCGACAGAGTCAGTTCCGTCACCAGGCCCGTCAAGGAGCTCAAGGGTTTCCGCAAAGTACGTTTGCAGCCGGGAGAAACAACCACCGTCACTCTCGACATTACTCCCGACCATCTTGCTTTTTACGATGTGGACATGAACTACCTGGTCGAACCCGGCGAATTTGAAATCATGGTCGGCAATTCGTCCCGTGATGTGGATCTCCAGAAAGTGGTCTTGCAAGTGAAGCAGTAGACGTGCCGTCTTTCGGGCCGGCTGTATAAAGAGAGCGTTAAGCGAGGCAACTATGACCGAGAAGCTCTCGTTTAAAGAGAAGTTCGGCTACAGCCTTGGGGACATGGCTGCCAACTTCATCTTCCAGTTCATGATTGCGCTGCAGTTGGACTTCTACACCCATACCTTCGGCCTCACTCCGGCGCAAACCGGAACCCTTTTTGGCGTAGTGGGTCTGGGCGTCGCCTGTCTCAACCCGGTCATGGGCATCATCGCCGACCGCACGACATCGCGGTGGGGCAAATTCCGCCCCTGGCTTCTGTGGAGCGCCTTGCCTTTCGGCGTTATCGGTGTCCTGGCTTTTACCACGCCGGATCTCAGTCCAGCTGGCAAGCTCATTTATGCTTGGATCACCTACACGCTGCTCCGAGTCATCTACGTCGTCAACAATGTGCCCTACGCTTCGTTGACCGCGGTGATGACCGAGGACCCCGACGAGCGCACCAGCATCTCCTCTTACCGGCAAATCGCTGCCAACTCCGCCGGCTTCATCATCGCCAGCCTGGCCATTCCTATGGTTTCATTTTTCGGACGTGGCAACGATGCTCGCGGCTACCAGTTGACCATGGGGCTGCTTTGCCTGGTCGGCGTGGTTTTCTTCATCATCACTTTTTTCACTACGCGAGAGCGCATCCAACCGGACCCCCAGCAAAACACTTCGCTCGGTCAGAATTTGTCGGATTTGTTCCAGAATCGTCCGTGGGTCGCGCTGTTCCTGGTCACCCTCTTTTATTTCACCGCCATTCTGGTGCGTGGCAACGTCATGCCGCCGTATTTCCGATTTGTGGTGGGCAACGTCAAACTCTACTCGTGGTTCAACGGCTTTGGACTGGGCGCGTTGCTCCTGGGTGTGGCCTTTTCCACCGCCGTCTCCGTGCGCTTGGGCAAGCGTACTCTCTTCATTGCCAGCATGATCCTGACGGGCATCTTCGGCGCGGTCCTATTTGTGCTGCCTCCAAGCTCCACTTCCGTCATTATCGGAACCGAGGTACTTCGCCAGTTCTCTTTCGGACTTTCGGGCCCGATCCTTTGGGCCATGATGGGCGATGTCGCCGATTACGGCGAATGGAAGACAGGACGGCGCGCTAGTGGCACGGTGACCGCAGCCGTGGTGTTCGCGCTCTGGGCGGGACTGGCGCTCGGTGGCTTCCTCGCCGGATGGCTACTCTCTGCCTACGGGGTGGTCTCCGAAGCCGCGGTACAGACTACTCACGCCCAGTTCGGCATCCGTCTGACCGCAAGTGTCTATGCCAGTATTTGCTTCTTTGCCGCCGCGGCCTGCCTATTCTTCTATCCACTATCGCGCGAGTTGACAAAGTCAATTGCGAACGACTTGGTCGAGCGCCGCAAGAAATTTGCTCCGGCGGCCTCATAGCACCGATGACGACACAGCTTATGGAAAAACGTGCTTGGCACCGGGGGTCGGAGCTTCAGAGTCTGTGTGGCAACTGGGCTGGACAGTGCGGTTATACTGGCGCACAGGAGGCTGCGCGATGCCCAATTTTTACGAGTATAACCCGGAGCAGGCCTAT
>Ga0335072_10002870_pt1 | contig 26354 bp, 20 predicted proteins | sample Lox_Sample_21_FD_206725 | JGI IMG/M metagenome (GOLD analysis project Ga0335072, IMG submission 206725) | Soil microbial communities from Loxahatchee National Wildlife Refuge, Florida, United States - Lox_Sample_2.1 | ecosystem: Environmental > Terrestrial > Soil > Wetlands | place: USA...
GAAGCCGAAGCCGAAGGCCGCGCCGTCGCCGGCAAGCCGGACAAGGTGCATGACTTCCTGCAACGCACCATCGATGATGGCGGTCTGAACTATCTGCTGTGCCGCTTTGCCTTCGGCGATATCGGTGCGGATGAGGCACTGCACTCGATCGATCTGTTTACCCGGCATGTAAAGCCGCATCTGCATGAAGCACGCGTGGAGGTTCCGGCATGACCGCGCAATACGAAGTATTCGCCATCCGCTACGCCACGCGCGAGGCACGCCGGCCGGAGCATTTCATTGGCGGCGATCCGCATGATGGGCCGATGCCGATGGACTACTTCGTCTGGGTGGCGAAGAACGCCGACCGCGCGGTGGTGATCGATATCGGCTTCACCGCGGAAAGCGGCGGCAAGCGCGGTCGCAAGCTGACGCGCGACCCGATCGATTCACTGGCGCTGGTAGGGGTGAACGCGGCCGATGTGCAGGACGTGATCCTGACCCATATGCACTACGACCATGTCGGCAATTTCCATAAATTCCCGCAAGCGCATTTCCACTTGCAGGAGCCGGAAATCCACTATGCCGTCGGCCGCTACATGCGCCACCAGCATGTGGCGAAAAGCTTCGAACCCGACGATGTGTGTGGCGTGGTGCGGCTGAACTTCGCTGGCCGGGTAAGGTACCATAACGGCCCGGCGGAGATACTGCCGGGCATCAGCGTGGTGCCAACCGGCGGACATTCGGCCGGGCTGCAGTTCGTCAAGGTGAGCACTGCGCGCGGCATTGTCGTGCTGGCGTCTGACGTGTCGCACTATTACGAAAACATGGAAGCGGGCCGGCCGTTCACCGTCGCGTACCATGTCGGCGACATGCTGGAGGCGTTCGATACGCTGCGTGCGCATGCGCCCAGCCCGCAGCATATCGTGCCGGGACACGATCCGGAGGTGATGCGCCGGTACCCGCCGCCGCGGCCTGAGTTGGAAGGTATGGTGGTGCGGTTGGATGTGGCACCGGCGGGTTGTTAAGCGGGGCGGGGGGTCACGCGAACTCGTTGTGCGGGGATGGCCGGGTCAAGTCCCGCAGGCTCAAGTTGGGGCGTATGGGGCCAAGGCTGGCCCTGACGTGGGCTCAAGTCTCGGGGCCTTTGACGAAGCACATGATGCCGAAATACGGCGTGTAGCAGACGACGGCACGCCCCGTCGGATTATCGGTGCGCTGCAACACGGCATTGGGCGGTACTGAACGCCACACGCCGTCGATCAACGCCTGGTAATGCCCATTGTGGACGCGAAAATCCGTTTGCCGGCAATCCGCGATCGAGCAACAGGACATGCCTGTGCCCGGCTGCCTCAAACTTTGGAACCACGGCGCCAGGGACATGTCGGCATTCGGCGGGGGGTGCGCCTCCGCGACGCCGGCAAGCAAGCCCAATGCTGCGAACGTGCTGGCAAGCAGTCTCATCTGTCCACACCACCGATGCGCAAGCGTACACATGTGGTCAAAATCAGGCAGCGGAGAAGCGCAGCTCACGCGGACGTGAGATGTTCGCGGGACACGGTCAATGGAGCAGAAATTTTAGCGGGTGCCTGAACGGCCGTAGGCGTAGCGGGTTGTGGCGCTCGGCTTGATGTCGCTGCGGTGAATGGCGACGGGCTGTGCGCGCACCGACTGCGGGTCGCCGTCGCCCTGCCAGAGCCAATACGTGTTGTCGCCGGCGCCGTTCACCGCGGCTACCTTGTGATTGCCGCGCGTATCGATCGCGTGGATCGTCACGCGGCCGATCAGGCCGCCTTGCAACGGGCGCAGATCCTCGGCCGCTTCCAGCACCGCGTCTTCGACGCTGGCGCCATGTTTCATGTACAGCACAATCGATCGCGCGGTGCAGCAGCGTATGGTCATCTCGCCAGCACCGGTACAGGCCGCGGCGCCATAGCGCGTATCGGCATAACAACCGGCACCCACGATCGGGCTGTCGCCGAGCCGGCCGGGATATTTCCAGCCCCAGCCGGACGTGCTGGTGCCGCAACAGATATTTCCCCCTTTATCCTGCGCGAGAAAAACGGTGGTATCGCGGCCTATTTCGGGATCGATGGCGTGGCGGCACAGCGGCGCCAGGTCGAGGTTTGGCCACGCACGCTTTTGCTCCGATGTGAGCTCGTTGTCGAACCAGGCCTGCCAGGCGGCCTTTGAATCGAGGATCAGGTTGTCTGCCGTTTCTGCGCCGATTTCGCGGGCGAAGCGTGCGGCACCGTCGCCCACCAGCAGTTCATGCGGCAGCCGGCGCATGATTTCGCGCGCGACGCTGACAGGATGCAGGAAGCCTTGCAACGCGCCCACTGCACCGCTGCGCAGCGTGGTGCCGTCCATCATGCAGGCGTCCAGTTCCATCTGGCACAGCAGGTTGGGCCAGCCGCCGCGGCCGACGGTGCGTACGGTGGGATCGGCCTCGATCAGCCGGATGCCGGCTTCGAGCGCATCCAGTGCGTGCGCGCCTTCCGAGAGCAAGCGCGCCGTGGTGGGCACGCCGAGGGTGCCTTCGTTGTTGGTGACAAGGATCATAGGTGGGTGCCCGCCGTGTCGTGCATCGTCGCGAAGAAGCGCCGCAAGCGCTCGCGGCCATCGCGGCCGGCCTGTAGCGTGTGCGCGTTGACGATCGCAAGGCGGAAGCCGCCAGGCGGCATGGCGTGATGCGCGGGATCGCGTTCCTCGTGGAAGGTGATCTGCACCGATGAAACGCCGGGGATGGCGCGAACGTCCTGCACCAGGGACGCGGGCGGATGGCGATAGTGCGGGCCGTGCGGGCCGAACAATACGACACTGTAGCCGTCACGACGGCCGGAATCGTCGTACTCCCAGTCGCCGGTGACGTAGAGGCGGATCAGCGCTGCCACCCAGTGCGGGCCATAAAGATCGGGCCATTGGTCGGCGAAACGCAGATGCGCCTCGATGATGCGCCCGCCGATCGTTTCAAAATTTGCCATGCCGGTGTAGCCGGCGAGGTGCTGACGCGCCCAGGCGCCACACCAATCCTCGATTTGCGGCGTGGGCTCGGCGTGGATGGTCCAATAGTCGAAGGTGCCGCCCGGCGTCGCTGCGCCGGTGGTGTGGCGCCACCAGCGCGGTTCACCATCGACCAGCGCCACGTCGGTGCTGACATGCGCGCCGGTCAGCAGCGTGCACCAGAAATGTCCAGGGGTCAGGCCGGCAGCGTATTGCTCTGCCGATTCGATCACGCGGCTGCCGGTGCCCATGCCGCGCAAATTCATGATTGGCTTGGAGAACACCGGGAACGCGGGCGGCAGCACGCCGTGCGGCGCGGCATGCAGCCCCTGCGACAGCGCGACCGCGAGCTTGTCGTAGATCCAGCGATGGCGCGGATACCATTCCCAGGAATCGGCATCCTCGGTGGAGATGCGTATGTCGGGCGGGCAGGGGATGTTTTCGAAGTACTGGAAGCGCCAGGGATCGACTTCGCAGATGGGCATGGTTCAGAACCGTTCGATGCGATAGGGCGCGAGATCGAACTCCGGTTCTTTCCCGCTGACCAGGGCCGCAATCAGGCGGCCGGTGATCGCCGACAGCGTCAGGCCAAGATGCTGGTGGCCGAACGCGTAATAAACACGCGGCGATCGTGGCGAGCACCCGATAACCGGCAGCGAGTCCGGTGTGGACGGACGATAGCCCATCCATTGCCGCGTCACGTTGTTCGATAATCCGGGCAATACGGTTTGCGCGCGTGGAACGAGGCGACGGATCGGCGCGAAGTTTGGCGGCGCATTCAGGCCCGCGAGTTCCACGCCGCTGGTCAGGCGAATCCCGTCCTGCATCGGCGCGAGCACAAACCCGCCCTGGTCCGCGAACACGACGGCACGGCGCAGGTCGCCGGCAGTGCCTGGTTCCAGATTCAGATGGTAGCCGCGTTCGGTATCCAGCATCACGCGATCGCCGATCTGCCGCACCAGTTCCTTCGACCACGCGCCGGCGGCAATAACCGCCGCATCGGCCGTGCGGTATCCCAGTTCGCAATCCAGCGTCACGCCTGCGGCACCAGGCGCGATGCCGCGGACCCGTTCCTGCACGATGGCGCCGCCCATGCGGAGGAACTGCGTGGCGTAGGCTTGTGTCAGCTTATAGGGCGAGGAAACGAAGGCGGCGTCTGGCATCAGCAGGCCTTTGATGAAGCGCGGTGCCAGGGCGGGTTCAAGCTGGCGGATATCGTCCGCTTGCAGCACGTCGAAGCGGATGTTGTTGGCTGTCAGAATGCCGCGGTCGTACTCCGTGTCGGCGAAACCCTCCTCCGTGGCGTAGACCTTCATCCAGCCGAGAGGACGCACGATCCCATCCGCGCCGGACAGAGCGATCAGCTCGCGGTGCGCTTCATAGGCGCGGAACGACAGCGGCCGCATCGCCTGGGCGATCCGGCGCACGCGCGCGTCGCTGCCTTCACGCAGAAAGCGCAGCAGCCATGGCGAGAGCTGCGGCAGATAGGACCAGCGCACGCGCACGGGGCTATCAGGATCAAGCAGGATGCGGCGAAGATTGCGGCGCAGCGCAGGGGTACTGTTGGGGACGACCGAACCGGCGACGATGCCGCCGGCATTGCCGAACGATGTTGCGGTGCCGGGCGGGCGTGGGTCGAGCAACGTGACATCGTGCCCTGCATGTCGCAGATGCAGTGCGCAGCAGACGCCGACAATGCCGGCGCCAATGACCGCGACGTGCATCAGGCGCGTTTTGGCACGATCAGCGCGTCCACCGCGACGATGCGGTCGCCGGCGCAGATCAGCGGGTTCACGTCGAGTTCCGCGATGCTGTCGCGGTGATCCGCGGCGAAACGGGAGATACGGCAGATCACGTCGGCCAGTTTGTCGAGATCGACCGCCGGCGCGCCGCGGAATCCGTGCAGCAGCTTTGCTCCCTTGAGCTGGGCAAGCATTGTGCGTGCGTCGGCGTGGGTGACCGGGGCGGGGGCCAGCGCGGTGTCCTGCAATACCTCCACCAGGATGCCGCCCAGGCCGACGACCACCAGCGGCCCGAACAACGGATCGATGCGGGCGCCGATGACCATTTCCACGCCTTGCGGCACCATGGGCTGCACCAGTGCGCCGTTGATGCGCGGCGGAGGCGATACGCGGTTGGCGTTGTCCATCACCGCCTGGTAGCCCGCGCGCACCTCGCCGGCGTCGCGCAGGTTCAGGCGGATGACGCCGGCTTCCGTCTTGTGCGGCAGGTCTGATGATTCGACTTTCAGCACCACGGGATAGCCGAGCGCTTCGGCGGCGCTGATCGCGGCGTCGGCGGATCGCACCAATTGCTCGCCCACGACGGGCACGCCGTACAGCGCGAGAGCGGATTTGGCCTCGCGTTCGGTCAGCGTGCGGCCGGCCGCGGTGGCGATTGCCGCGTGGGCGGCTTGCCGCGTTGCCTCCGGTGTGGGCGCGATCGGTTCGTGTGTGACGGCGCGCTTTTCTGCCCGCCACGTCCAGGCGGCCAGGGCATAGAACAATGCGCTCATGGAATGGAACAAGGCGACGCGTTCGGATTCTTCGGCTTCCTTCACGCCGGGACCTTCCAGCCATTCCGCCTGCCAGGCGATGCAGACGATCTTGTCCACCTCCTTCGCCAGGCGTTCGTAGACCGGGATGCGCGCGGCGGAGGCAGCGAACCCATAAGTCATCGGCACCACCAGTGCGGCGTATTGCGGGTCCGCAAGGAACCCGCCGGCGCAGACATTCAGCGATTCGGGATCGTTGAGAATCTGCCCGGTCACGTCGCAGGGATTGCGCCGGGCACCGAAATCAGGGATGCGCGATACCAGCAGATCATGCAAGTCCGGGCCGGGCTGCGGCAGCGGCACGCCATGCTCCTCCGCGCGATCGGCGGCCATGATCGCCGCGCCGCCGGATGCCGCCACCACCGCAGCGCCCTTGGCTTTCGGCGGTGCGGCCTTGGCGAAGAACGATGCCGTTTGGATCAGCGATTCGTAACTTTCCACCAGCACAGCGCCGGCCCGCTGAAACACCGCGCGATAGGCCGCATGCGACCCGGCCAGCGATCCGGTGTGCGACATCGCCGCGGCGGCGCCCTCGTTGCCGGTGGCCATCTTGTAGACGACCAGCGGCTTGTCACGTTCCCACGCATATTCCGCGGCGCGGAGAAGACGTTCCGGGGACGCCATGCCTTCGAACACGCAGGCGATCGCGGTGCAGGCGGGATCGTCGGCCAGGTAGCTGACGTAGTCGGCCATATCGACGTCGCAGGAGTTGCCCGAGGTCAGCACGTGGCTGAACGACGCGCCGCGCATCACCGCCTGCGCCAGAGCCATGCCCAGAGCGCCGGACTGGCTGATAATGCCGACCGATTGCTTTCGCGGTGTGGGGATCGGCGTGATGTTCATGAAGGTGATGCGTGAGTCGACGACCGCGTTCACGACGCCGATGCAGTTGGGGCCGACGAGGCGCAGTCCGGTCTCGTGCGCGATGGACGCCAGGCGATCCTGCGCTGCGATGCGGTCCGGCGTACCCATTTCCGCATAGCCCGAGGCAAAGATGATCACGCCGCCGACCCCGGCCTTGGCGCAGTCCAGCACGATCTCCTCCACCGCGTCGCGCGCCGCGGTGACGACCACGCAATCGGGCTTTTCCGGCAACGTGGCGACGGAAGGATAGCAGATGGCATTGCCAATCTTTTCGTAACGTGCGTTCACCGGATATGTACGGCCGGCGAAATTCTGCTGGTTGAGCAAGACGCGCTCGCCGAAGGAGCCGGGACGGGGAGAAGCGCCCACCACCGCGACGCTTTGCGGATGCAGCAGTCGGCGGAGCTCGTTATGGGAATAGACGGACGTGCGTTGCGTTGGCATTTCCTGGCCCGATTGACGATCGTTGTTGGTCAGCATACTCACGGGTAGTCCGATCCGCCAAGCACAGTGGGGAAGCGAGAGATGTCGTCATTGTTCCAACTGACTGGCAAGGTCGCGATCGTGACCGGATCCAGCAAAGGCATTGGCCGCGCGATCGCCGAACGTTTGGCCGAGCATGGTGCGAAGGTGGTGGTGTCGAGCCGCAAGGCGGATGCGTGCGAGGCGGTGGCGGCAGGAATTCGCGACCGCGGCGGCGAGGCGGCAGTGATCCCGTGCCATATCGCCCGCAAGGAGGAACTGCAGAGCCTGGTGGACCAGACGATTTCGCTGTGGGGTGGAATCGACATCGTGGTGAGCAATGCTGCGGTGAACCCGTATCTGGGTCCTGCGTCGGGCGCTTCGGACGACGTTTATGAACGGGTCATGGGCGCCAATGTGCGCAGCAATTTCTGGCTGGCGAATATGGCATGCCCGCATCTGGCGGAACGTGGCGGCGGTTCGTTCATCATCATTTCGTCCATCGGCGGGCTGCGCGGCTCGGCATCTTTGGGGCTGTACGGAATTTCCAAGGCGGCCGACATGCAGCTCGCGCGGAACGTGGCGGTGGAATGGGGGCCAAAGAACGTGCGCGCGAACTGCATCGCACCCGGCCTGGTACGCACCGACTTTGCCAAGGCGCTGTGGACCGATCCGGTGCGTTATCGCAAGGCGACGCGCGACGTGCCGCTGCAGCGGATCGGCGAGCCGGATGAGATTGCCGGTGCAGCAGTGTTCCTGGCCGCGCCGGCAGGGCGGTTCGTGACCGGCCAGACTCTGGTGGTGGACGGCGGCACCACAGCCGGCGTGGTGCTGCAAAAGGACGAATGAGTGGGTGTGTTGACACGCGACGCTTTGCTCGAGCTGGATGCGGGCGATCCATTGCTGGCGTTCCGCGACCGGTTCGAATTGCCCGCGGGCGTGATCTACCTGGACGGCAACTCGCTGGGGCCGGTGCCGAAGGACACGCCCGCGCGTATTGCAGAGGTGATGACGCGGGAATGGGGCGTGTCGTTGATCCGCGCCTGGACAGAGCATGACTGGATCGGCCTGCCGTTACGCGTAGGCGGGAAGATCGGGCGGCTGATCGGTGGCGCGCCGGACAGTACGGTGGTCGCCGATTCCACGTCGGTGAACTTGTTCAAGCTGCTGGCGGCGGCGCTGGAGATGCGGCCTGGGCGGCAAACGATCCTGACGGAGATCGGGAATTTCCCGACCGACCTTTACATGGCACAGGGCCTGACGGCATTGCTCGGGCGCGGGCATGTGCTGCGGACCGTCGATGATCCGGTGCGCGCGCTGGGGCCGGATGTCGCGGTGCTGATGCTGACGCACGTGAACTATCGCAGCGGCGCGATGCACGACATGACAGCGCTAACGCGCGCGGCGCATGATGCGGGATCGCTGGTGCTGTGGGATCTGTCGCATTCTGTCGGAGCGGTGCCGTTGCGGCTTGCGGCGGATGACGCCGATCTGGCGGTGGGGTGCGGCTACAAGTTCCTGAATGGCGGACCAGGGGCACCGGCGTTTCTTTACGTGGCGCCGCGCTTGCAGGCGGGATTGCAGTCGCCACTGACCGGCTGGCTGGGGCATGCGGAACCGTTTGCGTTCGATCCGGCATACCGGCCGGCTGAAGGTATTGCCCGCGCCGTGGTTGGCACGCCGCACGTGTTGAGTCTCGCGGCGCTGGAAGTCGGTGTCGATCTGATGTTGCAGGCGCCGATGGCAGAGCTGCGCGCGAAATCGGTGCGGCTGGCCGACTTGTTCATGGCGCTGGTGGCGCAGGAATGCGGGGGCGACGGGTTCGTGCAGCTAACGCCTACGAATGCGGCGCGGCGCGGCAGCCAGGTGTCCTTCGCGCATCCAGCAGGCTACGCGATCATGCAGGCGCTGATCGAGCGAGGTGTCATCGGGGATTTCCGCGCGCCTGACGTGCTGCGGTTCGGGCTGGCGCCGTTATACGTGCGGTATGTCGATGTCTGGGATGCGGTCTCGGTGCTGCGGGACGTGATGTACCGTGGAGCATGGAAGGGAGAGCAATTCGCGGTGCGGCGTGCGGTGACGTGAAGCGTTTTCGTTATCGCCGGGCTTGACCGCTGGAGAAGCCGGGCCATCACGGGCTGTTCCTTGTTCGGAGCGCGACGACGGAGCCGTCGCGATCGCGTGGGCGCGCGGATGGTCCGGGGGATTTTTTCGAACGAGGTCGCTTCGTCGCTGCGCCGCCAATGTCTGCCAGCATGATTTCGTCTGACCATGGCGAGTCTGCGGCAAAGGTCAGACGCAGGTTCATGCCTTTTCTCCTCAGCGGAAAGCAGTAACAATCGCGGCAAAAACGGCCGCAACCGTCGGGCGCCGACAAGAACATTCCCGGGATCATACTCTCACTCCGCTTCCGGACGTACTTTGGAGTGCGCACGGTGCCACGATGGCGCCACACAGTACGTCCCGTGGCTGGCGAAGACCGGCCGAAGAAGCGGCCGATGCATCATTGGCGAATGCCGATCAGGTGATCGCCAGGGCTCGCTGGCAAACACGGCGATTTGAAGCCACGGTTCCGGCATTTTCGCGCACCGATCCGTTCAGGCTGGGTCCGGTTGCTTGATGGCCGGTCTCCCTGAGCTCTGGCAACGGCAATAACCCGAAGGCGGCCCCAATGTCCCATGCCACGCGCGATGCGGAACGGCCGGCCGGCCCCGCGGACCGGGGGGGGCGAGTCGGCGCCATGGCCGGGCCAGGCCGCCCTCGCCGCGACATTGTCGTCATTGGCGGATCGGCTGGCGGGATCGGGCCGTTGCAGCAGGTTCTGTCCAGCGTGCCCGCCGATCTGCCGGCGGCGATCTTCATCGTGCTCCATCTGGGCAGCAGCAGCCAGCTGGCGGAAATCCTCGGCCAGCACAGCAACCTTCCGGTGCATCGTGCGGCCAGCGGAGTGGCCATCATGCCTGGCCATGTGCACATCGCTATCCCCGGCTGCCATATTCTATTGCACGGCCATCATATTCTGCTGCGACGCGGTCCGCGGGAAAATCTTTCCCGCCCATCCATCGATCCGTTGTTCCGTTCGGCGGCCTGTAGTTTCGGCGCGCGCGTCATCGGCGTGGTACTGTCCGGCGCGCTGAACGACGGTACCGCCGGGCTGCGCGCCATCCAGCGGTGCGGCGGCCTTGCGGTGGTGCAGGATCCCGCCGACGCCGCGTACCCGGAAATGCCCATGAGCGCGCTACGCCATGTTGCCGTGGACCACGTGGCAGCAGCGCAGCAGATCGGGGCGTTGCTCGCCCGTTTGACGCACGAACCCGCCGGCGAGACGCCAGAGATCCCCTTCGACATCAGGCTGGAGGCCGCCATTGCCGCGCAGGAGCTGGGCAGCATGGAGGCGAATCAGCAACTCGGACAGCCGTCGTCGTTCTCCTGCCCCGAATGTCAAGGCGTGCTGTGGGAAATCGACGACGGCGGCCTCTTGCGCTATCGTTGTCAAGTAGGACATGCCTTTACTGCCGAGGCGGGGCAGGCCGACCAGAGCAAACGCACCGAGGAATTGCTATGGAGTCTGCTGCGTAACCATCGGGAACGGGCGGCGCTGGCGGGCCGGATGGCAGAGAAGGCGCGTTCGCTGAACCACGATGATACGGCAGACATGTTGCGGCGCCGCGCCCGCGGCTATGAAGAAGACGCCGAGATCATCCGTCGCCTGCTGCACAATCCCGGCAGCAATGAGCTGGTCGGCGATCAAGGGGAGAAGCCATGAACGAAGCGGATTCCGGAGCGCCGGAACCGAAACCTGGGTCGGAAGCGCAGTCCAAGACAGATGACGTGCCGATCGTCGGCATCGGCGCCTCTGCCGGTGGCGTGGATGCGTTGCGCCGCCTGTTGCATAACCTTCATCCCGGTTGCGGCATGGCGCTGGTGGTTGTCCAGCATCTCGATCCGGCCCATGAAAGCGCGTTGGCGGAAATCCTGAGCCGCGGCACCGACCTGCCGGTGACGCAGATCGAGGACGCCACCGCGGTGATGGCGGACCATGTCTACGTGATTCCGCCCAACGCGTCGCTGTCCGTTTCCAACGGGCGGCTGTCGCTGGCAGCGCTGAGCGGAACACGCGCGCATCCCAACGTGGTCGACGAATTCTTCACTTCGCTGGCGCACGACCGGGGTGAACGCGCGGCCTGTGTCATCCTGTCGGGCACCGGCAGCGACGGCACGCTGGGGCTGCGCGCGGTGAAGGAAAACGGCGGCCTGACCGTCGCCCAGGCGGACGCCGAATACGACGGCATGATGCGCAGCGCCGTCGCCACCGGGCTGGTCGATTTCATGCTGCGGCCGGAGGAGATCCCGGCGAGCCTGGTGGCCTATTTCCAGGAGGCCACCCGGGCCGACGACGGCATCGACGAAGACGCGGTCCGGCCGGAAACTGCCGGCCAGTTAGACCAGATCACCATGTTGCTGCGCGCGCAGACCGGACACGATTTCAGCAATTACAAGGAACGGACGATCATCCGCCGGGTGCGCCGCCGCATGCACGTGCTGCACATCGAGGATGTCGCTGCGTTCATCGAGCGGCTGCGCCGGGATCCCCGCGAAGTCAGCCTGCTGTTCCAGGACCTGCTGATTGGTGTTACCAGTTTCTTCCGCGATCCCGACGCGTTCGAGACCTTGCGCCGCGCCGTGGTCCCGCATTTGTTCGAAGGCAAGGGGCCCGACGATACGATCCGCGTCTGGGTGGCTGGCTGCGCCACTGGCGAGGAGGCCTATTCCATCGGCATCCTGCTGCGCGAAGGTGCGCCGGCCTCGGGTGCTCCCAAGCTGCAGATCTTCGCCAGCGACATCGACGACCACGCGCTGGATATCGCCCGCATCGGCCGTTATCCGGCCACTATCGAGAAGGACGTCTCGCCGGAGCGGCTGATGCGGTTCTTCCACCGCGAGGACGGCACCTATCGCATTGCCAGCGACCTGCGCGAAATCTGTTTGTTCTCGTCGCATAACCTGCTGCGCGACGCGCCGTTCTCCAAATTGGACCTGATCTCCTGCCGCAACCTGCTGATCTATCTCAGCGCGGAGCTGCAGGATCGCATCATCCCATTGTTCCATTATGCGCTGAACCAGAACGGCTACCTGTTTCTCGGCACGTCGGAGAACGTCACTCGTCACACGCGATTGTTCCTCACGGTGGAGAAGATACAGCGCATCTTCCGGCGCCGCTCTTTCCCCGAACGGCGGATCCCGGAATTTCCGCTGACCGCGCCGGACGTGTCGCGGCGTGCCGCGCCCATTCCGACACTGCGCCCGGCAACGGGCGAGAGCAGTCTGCGCAATTTGGCCGAACGGCAGTTGATGGAACGCTTTGCGCCGGCCTATGTGGTGATCAATCCCGAAGGCGACCTGCTGCACTCGTCCGGCCGCACCGGCAAATATCTCGAATTGCCTGCGGGCGTGCCGGATACCAACATTTTCAACCTCGCGCGCCCGGGCCTGCGCGTGGAACTGCGTGCTGCCCTGCACAAGGCCATGGTCAGCGGTCAGCTCGTCGTGCATTCAAAGATCAAGGTCGGCACCAATGGCGGTACCCAGGATATCGACCTTTATGTCCAGCCGATGCGCTACCTGCCAGCCTCGGAAGGGCTGTTCATGGTGGTGTTCCAGGATCTGGGCGACGTGAAGCTTGCCACGGAGCAAACCGAAGCGGCGCCGGTGGAAGGCGAGGAGTCCAGCACCCATGCTTTGGAAGAAGAGCTGCGGTCCACCAAGGAGCGCCTGCAAACCACCACCGAAGAACTTGAAGCCTCCAATGAGGAGCTGAAATCCGGCAACGAAGAACTGCAGTCGATGAACGAGGAGCTGCAGTCCGCCAACGAGGAACTGCAGACCTCGAAAGAGGAATTGCAGTCGATCAACGAGGAATTGCAGACCGTCAATTCCGAGCTGAACGCCCGGGTGGAGGAACTCAGCCACGCCAACAACGACATGCGGAACCTGCTGGACAGCACGCAGATCGCCACGTTGTTCCTGGACCGGCTGCTGAACGTGAAAAGCTTTACTCCGGCGGCGAAGGACGTGTTCCGCCTGGTGGAGAGCGACGCCGGCCGCCCGATCATGCACGTGCGCGCGCGATTCGAAAGCGAGACGTTGCAAGAGGACGCCGAGCGCGTGCTGCGCACGCTTGGCACGATCGAAAAGCCGGTACGCAGCAACGAGAACGGCACCCGTTACATGATGCGCATGCTGCCGTACCGGACGGCGGACAACGTGATCAACGGCGTGGTGCTGACGTTCACCGATGTTACGCGCATTTCCGACGCCGAAGCGGAGATCGCGCGCCTGACCGGCGATTTGCGGGCGCGGATCGCCGAGCTGGAGACGCTGCTGGAACTGGTGCCCGTCGGCGTCATGATCATCGACAAGCCCGACGCTTCGAACATGCTGATCAATACGTATGGCGCGCGTCTGATCGGTCAGGCGGACGGGGCGAAGGGCGGCTTGTTGCCGCTGACTGTCCCGTACCACTTGTTCGATGGCGACAAGGAGTTGGCTGCGGACGAACATCCGTTGCGTCGCGCTGTCCGCACGGGCCAACCGGTGCCATCGTGGCAAGGCCGGCTGGAAAGCGGCGCCGGCCGCAGCGTATTCGTGATGATCTCCGCCACGCCATTGTTCTCCGACGACCGCCGGGTGCGGGGCGCCATTGCGGCCATCGTGGACATGTCGGAGCACCGGCGGGCAGAAGAGCAACAGCTCATGCTGCTGCACGAGCTGCAGCACCGGGTGAAGAACATCCTGGCGACTGTGGCTTCCCTGGCGACGCGCATGGCGCAGCGCTCGCGCACGGTGGAGGAGTTCCAGGAGGCGTTCCTGTCGCGCATCCGGGCGATGGGGCGCATGCACGACCTGCTGGCCAACGGTGCGTGGAGCGGCGCCGGCTTGCGGGACCTGATCGGCGCAGCGCTGGAACCCTATGTCAGTGCGGCCAGAGCAAATGTCCGGCTGGTTGGCGGCGACATCCGGCTGGACGCGAACGCCGCTTCCACAATGGGCATGGTGCTGCACGAACTCGCGACCAATGCCTCGAAGTACGGGGCATTATCGACCCCCGGCGGTACCGTGGAGGTGGGCTGGACGCGTGAGGATGGAGCCCAGGGCGGCAGGCTGGAGCTGACCTGGATCGAGCGGGATGGGCCGCCGGTCGATCCGAATGGCACACCCGGGTTCGGCACTTCCTTCATTACCCGCAGTATCGAATACGAGCTGCAGGGCACGGTGACGTTGGAACTGGCACCCACGGGTCTGCGTTGCACAATCCGGTTTCCATTGTTGGGGAATGTCGAACGACCCTGGAAATAGCGCAAGGGAGGTATCGGGATGCCTGCCGCTGTCGCAGTGGATCTGCAAGGCCTTTCCATCCTGGTGGTGGAGGACACGGTGTTAGTCGCCGATCTTGTGGTGGACGTATTGCAGGAAGCCGGGTGCCACGTCGTGGGGCCGGCTGCGCGCCTCGACCAGGGGCTGGCACTGGCCCGGACCGATGGGCTGGCGGGCGCCCTGCTGGATGTGAACCTCGCGGGCGAGCATTGCTTCCCGATTGCCGACGCGCTGGCCGCGCGGGGCGTGCCATTTGTGTTCCTGACCGGATATGGTGAGCAAGTGTTGCCACGCGACTATCGAGACGTGCCGCGCCTCGCCAAGCCGTTCGACTTCGGGCAATTGCTCGCGTTGGTAGAGCGGGAGTTCCGGTGACGGGACGGGCGTCGGCCGGCCTATGTCACGAGCCCTGTGTCATTGGGGGTTGACAACCGGCCGGGGCGGCCGACGCGCCCCGGATGTTACCCGACGAACTCGGTGACGAACTTTCGGTTGATTGCTGCGAACGTTTCCGGATTGAACGCGCCGGCGCTCTCCATCGCATTGACTTCGCGGAAATAATCGCCGTTACCGCCGGGGATGGTCCATTCCAGCAGCTTGCCGGTCTCGGCCGAGATGTTGGTGAACGCATGCGCGGTGCCACGCGGTATGAAGGCCATCGTGCCGGGACCGATGGTCGATTCCACGCCGTCCACCGACATCTTGTAGGTGCCCGCGAGCACAAAAAAATATTCGTCCCGATCGCGGTGCAAATGCGGGGGTGGGCCCTCGCCCGGCTTCACCTCGCCCAGGATGGCGGAAAGCACCCCGCCGGTATGCTCTGCGCCCAGCATCACCTTCATGTCGATGCCGAAGGGGCGGATTCGCTCCGCGGAGTCTTCGGAGACGATGACCGGCTTCATCGCGGTTGGGCTGGCGGACGCAGCGCCGGTGGAATCCTGGCTCATCACGGCTTCCCCTTACTATCATTCTAATTTCGGCAGCTTACCGTAGACGCCTGGGCGCCGGCCACGACAATCTTCAGCGATCTTTAACCATTCCCCCGTATGCCGGCGAGCAGAACGTCGGAACCTGCGCATGCGCCTCGCGCTCGCCGCCCCGTTGGGAGATGCCACATTGGTGGGCCTCGCCGCCGGCGGTCTCCTGGCGGCGGCATTGGCATGCGCTATGTTCGCCGCGCCATGGTTCTGGCTGCTGCTGATCGCCACCAGCGCGGCCAGCATCGTTTTCCTCGCCTTTCGTTTCACGCCCGCTTTTACCGCGGCATGGCTGCTGGTTGCTTCCGCCAGCCTGGAGATGACCGCAGCCGACCTGCTGGGCGAAGCGTATTTCCAGCCCACGATCGCCCTGGTGAAGGGCATCGGCATCGGTCTCGCGGCTGTGGCGGTACTGCGCTATGGCCCCAGCCTGGATCTGTTCAATCCCACCTTCGCCTTTGCAGCGATGTTCGCGGGCGGTTTGGCGCATGGGCTATGGCCTGGCCTGAGTACTGCCGACAGCCTGCGGTCATTGATCGGGTCGGTGGCACCGTTTCTGTTTGCATTCAGCCGACTGTCGAGGCGATGGGCGCAAGCGGTGATTCGGACGACTGTCTGGTCTTCGCTGGTATGCGTGGCCGCCGGGGCCGTGTGCGATGCGGCGGGCGTGCGTCCGTTGTTCGTCGATAGCGGCGGCTGGCGGTTGGCGGCGCTGGGGCATCCGGCCTTTCTCGCCGGGATCACTGAAACCGCTGTCTATGCCTGCCTGATCGAGCTCTACCGTAACGGCCGCCAAACCGATCTGGCCCTGCTGGGGGCCAACATGCTGGTGCTGCTGCTGACCGGAGCGCGAGCGCCACTGTCATTGGCACTGGCGGTGGTGGGGCTGAGTCTGCTGCTGGTGCGCGCGCCCGCCTTTCCGGCGCGCCAGCGCCTGCTGTTGATTCTTGGCACTGCCGCCGTGTTGCCACTGGCGGCGGTGGCCGTGTTCGGACTGGTGCCGACGGGTGCCTCCGTGGTGCGGGCGTTCGAGGTGCTGACCACCCAGTTCGACAATCTCAGCGGACGGCAGTTGCTGTGGCCGAACTTTGAATCGGCCGCGTCGCAGTCCCCTTGGCTGGGATGGGGTGTCGGTGCCGGCAATGTCGTCATCCCCTCCAACGGCCCCATCGCCCGGCTGCTGCAGACCTGGGCAGCTCACAACGAGTATCTCCGCATCGAGGTGGAGGGCGGGCAGATCGGCCGTGGCTTGCTGGTGCTGTCGCTGATCCTGTGGGTGCGCGGGCACACCGCGCGGCTGCGCCCATCCGATCGCACTCTGATGCGGCTGGTATTCCTTGCGCTGGCGGTGCACGCCGTTACCGACAATGTGCTGATCTCCACCCCGGCCTGCGTGTTCTTTGCATTCGCGACGGCGGTGTTTGCCCGCGGCGCATGGGAGCATTCGTCAAATGCCGGCTTGATGAATACGGGCCCCAGGGCGTAGGCATCGTGCACCCAGCAGGAGAGCCGATCCGATGCGTATAATGCGTGCCGCTTTTGCCTTGCTGCCGCTGCTGTGGCTTGCCGTATTCACCCCACATGCCAGCGCGACCGGCCTGGCCTTCGTGATGAACTCGGACAGCGCCTCGATCAGCGTGATCGATATGGCGACACACAAGGAATTGCGTCGCATTCCGGTGCTGCGCGAGCCGCATCATTGGGCGCTGACGCCGGATGGGAAAAGCCTGCTGGTCGGAGACACCGTGGGCAACGAACTTTTTTCGCTCGACCCCGCCACCGGCGCTTTGCAGCGGACGATACCCTGCGTCGATCCGTACCAACTGTGGTTCAGCCCGAACGGAAAGTTCCTGGTGGTGAACGGTCTCGCGCGCAACCAGGTGGACGTTTATAACGGCGCCACATTCAAGCTGGTCAAGCGCTTCCATGCTTCGGCGATGCCCAGCCACCTGGCATATTCGCCGGATTCAAGCATCGTGTTCGTGTCGCTGCAGGAAAGCAACCGGCTGATGGCGATCGATCTGAATGACATGAAGATCCTGTGGGACAAGCCGGTGGGCAACACTCCGGCCGGCGTGCTGTGGCTGAACGGCAAGGTCCTGGTCGCCGATATGGGCGCCGATTATCTCGCCGAAGTCGATCCTGCGGACGGCAAAGTGTTGCGCCACATCATCACCGGCAAAGGCGCCCACAATCTGTTCTTGTCGCCGGACGGCAAGACGTTGTGGGTCAACAATCGTGTCGCCGGTACCACGGAAACACTGCACGCGGATTCACTCACGCCGATCCACACCTACAGGATCACCGGCGGCCCGGACGACCTGGCCTTCGCACCGGACGGCAAGGTCTGGATCACGCGGCGCTGGGCGGAGACGGTGGCGGTGCTGGATCCCGCGACCGGCGATTTCCAGACGATCGATGTTGGCCGCTCGCCGCATGGCATCTTTCTGAACGATGCCGCGCGGCCGTATTCACAGATGTCATTGCGAGGCGTGCCTGCGGCGAACAATTCCCCGCGCGCGATTGCTTCGTCGCTGCGCTCCTCGCAATGACAGGGGCCGACTAATGCTGGACCCGTGCGATCTCGCCGCCGGCTGGCTGCAAGGGCATGTGCTGGTCCCGCTGCTGTACCAATTCGGCTGGATGGCGTGGGAGGACATCTCTTACGGCTGGGCCTTGTTCGCGGTGTACGGTGCGGTGCAGGTGGTGCTGACGTTTGCACTGTGCCTGCCGCTGGAACGCTGGCGCCCGGTGGAACGCTGGCCGGACAACAAGGCGGTCGCCGTCGATGTGTTCTACACCGTGCTGTCCCGCGTCGGCATCCTGCCTCTGTTTACTTTCGTATTGTTCTATCGTTCACAGGTGTGGCTGACCGGATGGATCGCCGACCATGGCCTGGTGCCGCCGACACTGGAGACCATCTTCCCGTTCTTGCTTGGCCATGCGGTTGCGACGTTCGCGATCTATGCGGTGATCCTGGACTGCGCGGATTACTGGCGCCATCGGCTATCGCACGGTTTTCGCTGGTGGTGGGCGTTGCACTCGCTGCACCATGCGCAGCGGCAGATGACGTTCTGGTCCGACGACCGCAATCACGTGCTGGATGACGTGATCTCCGCCCTGTGGTTCGGCGCGATTGCGTTATTGATCGGTGTGCCGCCGTTGCAGTTCCCGTTGCTGGTGCTGGTGTTGCGCTTCGTCGAAAGCCTGGCGCACGCGAATGCCCGCCTGTCGTTCGGCTGGCTGGGCGAGCGGCTGCTGATCTCGCCGCGATTCCATCGCGCGCATCACGGCGTGTTGGCGGCAGGGCAGCGAAGCTGCAATTACGGTGCGGTGTTCCCGTGGTGGGACATGCTGTTCCACACCGCGGACTTCTCGCGGGACTATGTGCGCACAGGCGATCCGTCCGGCGAGGAGGCATTGCACAGCGGGAGCTACTTCCGTCAGCAATGGGCAGGGCTGCGGCGGCTGCAAAGAGCTATACGGCGCCGAGATCGCAGCACTGCCCGCGCCTGACGGGCGCGGCTTCTGCGGGCCCTGGCCCCTCGCAGCAATGCGCGGCGGCGGCGGCCTCCGGATCAATATGGATCGTCTATGACAGATGAGGTATATGTAATCCCGCCAGCCGTTAAACCAAGGTAACGTGCCCGTGATCGTTCGGCCGCCATCGGCGGTGCTCGTCCGGGACCGTCGCAAAAGGGGCGCGGTTGGGGGAGGCTTTTGTATGTCCAAACGCACGTGGGGCGCCGGGGCCCTGCTTATTGTACTCGCCGCGGTCGCCGTCTGGCGTCTGGGACCCGATGCCGGCGTGTCGCACGCCAAGGCGCAGGCCGCCCCGTCCTCGGTGCCGGTCACGCCCGGGGTTGTGTCCGTCGGCAATATGCCGGTCTTCCTGCAAGGCATCGGCACGGTGCAGGCCTACAACACCGTCACGGTGAAGACCCGCGTGGACGGTCCGATCGTGCAGGTGGCGTTCAAGGAAGGCCAGGAGGTCAAGAAAAACGATCTGTTGTTCCAGATCGACCCGCGTACCTACGAAGCCGTACTGGAGCAAGCGCTGGCCGCCAAGGCCAAGGACCAGGCCCAACTCGTCACAGCGCAGGCAGACCTGGCCCGCTATGCCAGCCTGGTCGGGCGGGGCTTCCAGACCCGGCAGAGCTATGACGACCAGCGCGGGCTGGTGGCGCAATTGCAAGCTGCGGTCCAGGGTGACCAGGCGCAGATCGACACCGCCAGGCTCAATCTCGACTTCACCGAGATCCGGTCCCCGATCGACGGGCGCACCGGCGCTCGCCTGGTTGATATCGGCAACCTGCTGCAGACCAACGCCAACACCCCGCTGGTGATGATTACCCAGATCAAGCCGATCTTCGTCACGTTCACCCTGCCCCAGAACACACTGGACGAAATCCGCCAGTACCAGGCGCAGGCGCCACTGGACGTCACGGCCGTCGCTTCCGACGGCAAGACCGAACTGGCGCAGGGCAAGCTGAGCCTGATCGACAACAACATAAACCAGGCGACCGGCACGATCCTGCTGAAGGCGACGTTCCCCAACCAGGACGAACGGCTGTGGCCGGGCGAATTCGTCAATGCGCGCGTGACGCTGCGCGTGCGACAGCAGGTCGCGACGGTTCCGTCGGAAACCGTGCAACAGGGGCCGGACGGAGACTACGTTTATGTTATCGCCAAGGACGACACGGTGACGCGCCGGCCGGTGACCGTGGCCGACGTGCAGAGCGGACTCGCAGTCGTCACACACGGACTGAAGCCCGGCGAACGCGTGGTCGTCGGCGGACAATATCGCCTGACCGAAGGCGCCCGCGTCACGCTGCGGCAGCCCGTTTCCAAGAAGACCGCAGGCTGAGGACGCAGCGCCGCCATGAGCATTTCCGAACCATTCATCCGCCGGCCGATTGCCACATCGCTGCTGATGCTGGGCATCCTGGTGTTCGGCATTGTCTCCTACTGGATGCTGCCGGTCGCGGCGCTGCCGCAGGTGGATTTCCCCACCATTACCGTCACTGCGAACTATCCTGGTGCCAGCCCGGCGACGATGGCCTCGTCGATCGCCACGCCGCTGGAGCAACAGTTCACGGCGATCCCATCGCTGGCGCAGATGACGTCGCTGAGCGGCACGGGCACCACGACGATCACGCTGCAATTCGACCTGTCCCGCAATATCGACGGGGCAGCGCAAGATGTGCAGACCGCGATCAACGCCGCAGGCGGGCTGTTGCCCAAGGACCTGCCGACGCCGCCCACCTATCGCAAGGTCAACCCGGCGGATTTCCCGGTGCTGATCTATGCGGTGCATTCCGATGCGGTGCCGGAGTACAAGCTGGACGACTACGCCTATACGATCCTGGCGCAGCAGCTTTCCACCGTGCCGGGCGTGTCGCAGGTATCGGTGTTCGGCCAGAAGCAATACTCGGCCCGCATCGAGATCAACCCAGGCGAACTCGCTGCCCGCGGCATCGGGCTGGAGGATGTGCGCAACGCCCTGGTGGCGGCGACCGTGAACGAGCCGAAGGGCGAGATCGAGGGCCAACACAAGGCGGTGGCGCTGGATAGCAACGATCAGCTTTTCCACGCATCGCAATATGGCAATGTGATCATCGCGTACAAGAACGGCGCGCCGGTGCGCATCAAGGACATCGGGCAGGCGGTCGATTCGATCCAGAACGTCTACGTCGGCGCGTGGTACAACAACCGGCCTGCCGAGGGCGTTGCGATCATGCGCGCGACCGGCGCCAACACGATCGCGTTGGTGGACCGCATCAAGAGCCTGATGCCGCGGCTGGAGCAATCGCTGCCGCCGTCCGTGCATGTCAGTCTGATGTCGGACCGGTCGCTGATCATCCGCGCGGCAGTACACGATGTTCAGATGACGATGGCGATCACCATCGCCCTGGTGGTGTTCGTCATCTTTCTGTTCTTGCGCACGCTGTGGGCGACCATCATCCCCAGCATGGCGGTACCGCTGTCCTTGCTGGCGACGCTCGCGGTCATGTACGGCGAAGGCTATAGCCTGGATAACATTTCACTGATGGCCTTGACGATCTCGGTCGGCTTCGTGGTGGACGATGCGATCGTGATGATCGAGAACATCGTGCGCTATATCGAGCAAGGCGAGCGGCCGTTCCGGGCAGCGCTGCGCGGGTCGGGGCAAATCGGGTTCACCATCATCTCGATCACCTTCTCCTTGATTGCCGTCTTCATTCCGTTGTTCTTCATGGGCGGCATCATCGGCCGATTGTTCCGCGAATTCGCGGTGACCGTGTCGGTCGCGGTGATTGCGTCGGCATTCATCTCGCTGACCTTGACGCCCGTCCTTTGTTCCTTGTTCCTGAAGCACAAGGAAGAGCGGCCGCCTAGCGCTTTCAGCCGGGTGGCGGAAGCGGGGTTCAATTGGATGCTGCGTCAGTATGAGCGCGGCCTGAACTGGGTGTTCCGTCACCAGCCTTTGATGCTGTTTGCCACGCTGGGGCTGATCGTGGTCACCGGGTACCTTTACGTAACGATTCCCAAGGGCTTTTTTCCGCAGCAGGATACAGGCTTTATCTTCGGCGAGGTGGATACGCGCCAGGATGCATCCTTCGCGCAGACCAATGCGCTGCGGCACGAGATGGTCGCCATCTGCATGCAGGACCCCGCGGTGCAGAGCGTGTTCTCGATGGGCGGCGCCTATTCCTATAACCCGACCGAGAACACCGCCCGCGTGTTCATGCAGTTGAAGCCGTTCGACGAACGCGATGTCAGCGCGGATCAGGTGATCGAACGGCTGCGTCCGAAGGTCGCGAAGGTGGAAGGCGCGAAGTTCTTTATGCAGGCAGGGCAGGATATCAGTATCGGCGGACGCCTGAGCCGGACGCAGTACCAGTACACACTGACCGATACCAACCAGGACGAGCTCAACCACTGGGCGCCGATCCTGGAGCAAGGGATGCAGAAGCTGCCGGAGCTGCAGGATGTTGCCTCCGACCAGCAGAGTGCCGCGCCGCACATCGCGGTGACGGTGGATCGCGATGCGGCTTCGCGGCTGGGCCTTTCGGCCGACCTGATCGACCAGACGCTGTATGATGCGTTCGGCCAGAGGCAGGTGACGACGATCTACACCTCCACCAACCAGTACAAGGTGGTGATGGAACTGGCCCCGCAGTTCCGAAATGATCCCAATGCTCTGTCGGAAATCTACGTGGCGTCGCCAACCGGCGCGCAGGTGCCGTTGAGCACAGTCGCCCATTTCAGCCGGAAGATCGAGCCGCTGTCGGTGAGCCACCAGGGCGAGTTCCCGGCGATCACGCTGTCCTTTAACCTGGCGCCCGGAAAGTCGCTAGGCCAGGCGGTGGACGCGATTCAGCAGTTGACCGACCAGTTGAACATTCCGCCAACGGTGACAGGATCCTTCCAGGGCACGGCACAGGCGTTCCAGGAATCGCTGTCTTCGATGCCGCTGTTGCTCGCGGCAGCGATCCTGGTGGTGTACATCGTGCTGGGGATCTTGTACGAAAGCTACATCCACCCGATCACCATCCTGTCGGCGCTGCCGTCGGCCGGCGTCGGCACGCTGATCATGCTGATGGCGTGCGGCTACAGCCTGACGGTGATCGCCATCATCGGCATGATCCTGCTGATCGGCATCGTGAAGAAGAACGCGATCATGATGATCGACTTCGCGTTGCAGGCGCAGCGGCACGACGGCAAAAGCCCGCGCGAGGCGATCCATCAGGCCTGCCTGCTGCGCTTCCGTCCCATCATGATGACGACATTCTCTGCCTTGTTCGGTGCCATGCCGATCGCGTTCGGTCACGGCGCGGGGTCGGAGCTGCGTCGGCCGCTGGGTATTGCGATCATCGGCGGTCTGTTGGTGTCGCAATGGCTGACGCTGTACACGACACCGGTGATCTATCTGTATCTGGAACGGCTCGGCCGCTGGCTGGGCAGCTCGCAACGGGTGTCACACATGGCGGAGGCGCTGTCGGACGGCCCGGTCGGCGCATTGGCCGAGGAGCAAACCGGTGCCGAATGATCGGACCCCAGTGCCGGCCGACCCTGCTGCGGTCGGCCGCACGTTCGGATTCCTGATGCAGGACGTGGCGCGTCTGCTGAAACGGCACTTCGAGCGGCGGGCCCGGCAGACCGGCCTGCCGCTGACGCGGCGGCAGGCGGCGGTTGTGGTGCACGTGGCGCGGCGCGAGGGTGTGAGTCAGGCAGAGATTGCGGCGCTGCTAGGTATGGAGGCGATCTCTCTGGTGCGCATGCTGGACAAGTTGTGCGAGGAGGGGCTGGTGGAGCGCCGTCCCCATCCGACCGACCGGCGGGTGCGGACACTGTGGCTGACGGCAGCGGCGCAACCGGTGCTGGAACAGATCGTGGAAATCGACCTGGCGATTCGCGCGGAGGCGTTTGCCGGATTGCCGACGGAAGCGCGCGATGCGCTGATCGATACGCTCGCGGTTATCAAAGATAACCTGACCGTAGAGGACACCGCCGTGGATGAGGCGATGGTATCCGTCTCCCGTCATTGCGGGGGACCGAACGACGGAGGAATTCCGGTCGATGTTGGCACGGGCCGTCCGTGTGACATTCCGATCGAGGTTGCTTCGTCGCTGCGCTCCTAGCAAGAAAGGTCCCGTCATGGCCGGGGCAAGGCCGGCCATGACGACAAACGTGTGGCGCGCCGCGCATTCATCCAGCCGCGGGCTGGCCGCACCGGCCGGCGGTCAACTCGTAATGACATGGGTGCATCGCTGCTTGCGCGCAATGACACCAAGGGCGCAGTCACACTGACGCAGGATGACAATCGGGGTGTCATGCCATCCAGCCAGGCACCGGCAGATTCTTCGAGCGCAGAAATTCCAAATTGAACAGTTTGGATTGGTAACGTGAGCCGCCGTCGGCAAGGATCGTTACGACAGTGTGGCCTGGCCCCAAGGTTTTCGCTACGCGGATCGCCGCTGCAATGTTGATGCCGGAGGACGTGCCCACCGATAGTCCTTCATGGATCAGAGCGTCATAGATGCAGTCCAGCGCCTCGGGGTCGGGAATGCGTTCGGCGTCATCGATCGGCGCGCCTTCCAGGTTGGCGGTGACGCGCGAGTTGCCGATGCCTTCGGTGATGGAACTGCCGGAAATCGTCAGGTCGTTGTTTTTGATCCAGCCGTAAAACCCGCTGCCTTCCGGATCGGCCAGCACGATGCGCACCTTCGGGTTCCTCGCCTTCAGAGCGAATGCGACGCCCGCGAGAGTTCCGCCGGTGCCGCAAGAGCAAGTGAACGCGTCCACCTTGCCGCCGGTTTGCTCCCAGATTTCGATGCCGGTGGTGGTCTCGTGGCCTTTGCGATTGGCCGGGTTGTCGAACTGGTTGGCCCAGACGGCGCCCATTTCCTCCGCCAGGCGGCGCGATGTGTGGGTATAGTGGCCCGGATCGCGCTGCGGCTTGGCCGGGACGAGCCGCAGATCGGCGCCGATCATGCGCAGGAAGTCGATCTTCTCCTTGCTCTGTGTCTCCGGCATCACGATGATGCAGCGATAGCCGCGTGCGTTGCCCACCAGTGTGAGCCCGATGCCGGTGTTGCCGGCGGTGCCCTCCACGACCGTGCCGCCGGGCTTCAGCACGCCGCGCTTCTCTGCGTCCGCGATGATGAAGAGACCGGTGCGATCCTTGACCGAGCCGCCGGGGTTCAGGAACTCCGCCTTGCCGAGGATGGTGCAACCGGTTGCCTCCGATGCGCGGCGCAGCTTGATCAGCGGCGTGCTGCCGATGGCGGCGGGCAGGTCGTCCGCCCAGCGGGAGCCGTGATAGAGTTGGGTCATTCGCGTAGCCTCTTGCCGCAGGAGTTTCCCGGATGGTCGAGTTACAGGGAGTTCAGAATGTGCCGCCGGCGAAGGTATGGGAAGCCCTGCGCCGGGATCCGCAGGCGCAATTGGTGGACGTGCGCACCGAACCGGAATGGGCGTTCGTCGGGCTGCCGGACTTGGCGGCGGCAGGCAAGCAGGCGGTGCTGATCCCGTGGCAGGTGTATCCGACGATGGCTCGGAACGAGAAGTTTGTCGATCATCTGAAGGAGGCCGGGTTCAGCCCGGAGCATCACATCTATTTCCTGTGCCGCAGCGGGCAGCGCAGCCTCGCGGCGGCACAGGCGGCGCAGGCGGCGGGGTTTCGGAACGCCTACAACGTGGCGGATGGGTTCGAAGGGGCGGTTGATGCAGCGGGGCATCGTGGCGTGGAGTCGGGGTGGAAGGCAGAGGGGCTGCCCTGGCGGCAGCGCTGAGCCACACGTGATCGGCGCAGCGGTTCCTGTGCAATGCCGTAACCCGGCGGCCGATCGAATACGCGCATCACGAATATTAGATCGGATATTTATGCTAACTCCGGAAGGTTTCAGCGCCTGCCGCGAGGCCCTTTGGGCAAACCCTTTGCCAACCAGGCGCCGTAGGTGCCACTCATTGCTGGCAGATTATCGCTGAGGACGATGAGTCACGGGGCGCACAGAGAAGCACCGCGAGGCTGAGGCCACAACCAAACCGCAGACATGTTGGCCGGGAAGGCATAATCCTCAGGAGCATGATGCAACCGGCAGCCGGTTCACCGGCGTCGATTTGATTGATCTATGTCAATGATTCGCCCCCTCGCTCCGTGCAAAGGAACCGGGTCAACGTGGGCCGGCGAAATCTTTGTGCCTGCCCAGGCGCCAATCGGCCCGAGGAGTCCGCCCGGCTAAACCAGGCACCTCAGGAGAGCTCTTGATGAACGACCAGCCGCAGTTCCTTGCGTCGCCACGCAGCCGCTTGCGCGCGCGTTATGACAACTTCATAAACGGCCAATGGGAGCCGCCGGTGAAGGGCCGCACGTTTGCCGACCATAGCCCGGTGGATGGCGAAAAACTGTGCGACATTGCCCGCTCCGACGCGGCCGACGTCGAACTCGCGCTGGATGCGGCGCATGCTGCGCGCGATGCCTGGGGCCGCACCTCGCCCGCCGAGCGCTCTCGCCTGTTGCTGAAGATCGCCGATCGCATCGACGACAATCTGGATTTGCTCGCCTACGCCGAGACGATGGACAACGGCAAGCCGATCCGCGAGACCCGCGCCGCCGATGTGCCGCTGGCGGCGGATCACTTCCGTTATTTCGCCGG
>Ga0335072_10002871_pt1 | contig 26353 bp, 28 predicted proteins | sample Lox_Sample_21_FD_206725 | JGI IMG/M metagenome (GOLD analysis project Ga0335072, IMG submission 206725) | Soil microbial communities from Loxahatchee National Wildlife Refuge, Florida, United States - Lox_Sample_2.1 | ecosystem: Environmental > Terrestrial > Soil > Wetlands | place: USA...
AAAGATCCTTCACTCGCTCCTTCCGCTCTTCCTCAGCAGTACTAGTAATAAGTACAACCCATACAGGATATTGAATTCACAGATGATGACGATTCCGCATCCAAGTTCCGAGTGGCCAACAGATAGGCCGCGAGCAAGAGCGGCGCCGGGGGAGGAGGCGGTGGAATTATTGCAAGGCTCTGACGGGGGAACGTAAACAGAGACATGCCACTGTAGTCCAGCCTTTCAAGTAGATGTTTCCAGCATCGCGAATTGAATTGAGCGGTAGCCTGAGGGAGCTTGATACCTGCATTTTACCTACGGGTTAGGGAGAGAAGGTCCACAAGATAGAGTCGTGGCGTGAGGCGGAGGTGCGAAAGAAGGTATGCTCGGCAAAGCACGACGGAGATTCAGCGTTCTCAATAGTCGGTTAAGTCGGTCATCGAAGCCAAAAACCGTTCCGACCGCTATCTCGAGCTCTCGCGACCGACTAAACCAACCGCCTGTCTCGGCCCGAAAAGGGGCAGGGGAGGAGAAAGGTCTGAGAGCGCCCCGAAAGATTTGAAAGTAGTAATTAGTAAGTAGTCGCACCTTAGGGCCGCGGCTTACTCACCTCACCACCTTGCCCAAGTCCATTGAACTGGACATTCCGTAGCTTCAATAATGTCTTCTTTTAGACGGTTGCGATTAGGTGAAATCGTCAGCTTGGTGTCACTAAAGACTCGCTCGCACTCAGCGCTCATGGCAGGTATCGAGAGGTGATCGTAGGCCGTCTGTTGCACACCTCTGAGGTATGATTGCGCGCTCCAGTGTACGTACAGATTGGTGGTGTCTGTGATAGGTTCAGGCCCAGATTCAGCGTAGAAACCGCACTTATCCTCCACCTGGTCAGGCGCGTAGGTGAACAACGTCGGAAGGTGGCATAGTAGGACGACCAGGCAGTGACCACCCTTCGGAGGGCACCGGTAGGCTGTTCATGGCGTATACTGACTGTGCTAGTGACGCGTGTGTAAGCAGAACAAGAGTAAAAGCACGGTTTCCGAGTAATTTCCGAGGCGGGTCTTTCCCTATCTTCGACCAATGGGCCATTACACACCAAAATCTCGACGCCCACTAGTTATAACCGTCGAACCACGACCCTCCGACCGTTCCGACCAATGAAAAAAATGGCCTTAACTATTCCGACTAGCTGGAACCGACTATTGAGAGCGCTGCGGAGATTTTCAAGGGCGGGAGGGGGGCAATTTGGCACATTTACGAGTTGAAGAAAGGCGTCGTGTCAGCGACTACATGGGTATTCCGCTGAAGTCATTAGGCGATGTTTTCATTGGGCCTGGAGAGTTCTGTCCGCCTCTGGGCCGCGATCAGTCGTCATTTCGTAGCATACAATAAGCTAGTAAAAAGATAGTACAAGAAACCCCACCGGTTCCAATGACCACTGTCATATGAAACCTGTTCTGCCTGAATCGTCTGGCCTATACCCTCCATGCCTGCTCTAGGTCGGCAGCGAACCCATCAATCAAGTGATCTTCAAACAGCTCTGTTCGTCCTATCACACCCACCAACCTGGTGCGCAGCTCAGCCCTCATCTGACGCGGCCCAGAAAACAAATTGGCACACAGGGGCGCAACGCTCCGGATCAGCGATCTCGTGGTTACAGGGTCTCCGTTATGAACTGTTGCGCCAACAAAGGCGATCCACATCAGCACCCATCCATGGCCAGTCCACTCCGGGCTAGTTGCTTTGCCCTCGATCGTCGTATTTAGTCGGTCCGTGATCATGTGTACGATGCGATGGTATGCCGGAGGCAGGACGGGCAGAAAGAGCTTGTCCAGGACGAATATCAGCGCTGCCAGCCTAGCGCATTCTTCCGCCGATAATTCATCGTCCGGCTCGTTCCCAGTGGGTGCCAGTGAGAGGATGCGATGCAGCAGCAGGTCTCGCATGTGGACAAGTTCGGAAAGAGAGGGACTGGTGGCTGCATTCAAGATATTCTCGGGTCCCACGATGCGAATGGTAGTGATATCCTCGAGGATATCGATGACCTCCGTCGAGATGCCAAAAGCGGAGGCGAAATCGAGGAATGATTTGCTGAGGAAATCTTTCTGCGTGTATCCATCCAGCAGGGACGGCGCTATTGTCATTCGAGGTCGGAAGAAGATGCTCATGACATCGGTCGCAGGGAAGAAGGGTCTCATATTCATGAATAATGCACCCATTTCATCAGCCCTGTATGTATGTCAGCCGCAGTTCCATGATACCGAAGTTCGTGGCCTTTAGTTGACTTACCAGATTATCAGTTTTCGTACCAAATTATCTTCAGGAAGCGAGGTGAGCCCGCCTCCCATATTCACAATCCTACCGAAGCCCATCGTGTGGATCATCCATTCATTATAGTGGCCGACCATCAACTACGTTACAATCAATTCCCCGTTGGTTGTAGCCTATGGAAATCTGTGGAAGGCGACGTACCTCATAGCTCGCAAGGATTGCAACTGTTGCAAGTGTTTCCAAGTAATTTTGTGCTGGAAGCCCTTTGGTCGCTTCGTTAAGCAACTCAAGAGCTTTGCTCTTGTGGCCCATGGCTTGGCGAGTAGCGTTCTCATTTCCTAAGGTGGCAAGGTGGCTTGCGCTGACCATGAGAAACGCATGGGTGAGCATCGAAGAGCTTTCGGCCAGTCGGTAGAACTGGTTCTGTACAGCATTCTTTGCTCCGTAGTCTTGGTTGAGATCCTCAGCGGAGTCAATGTCGATGGAGAATGGATAATTCTCTGCTGAAGGTCGGTTTGCTAACAAGCTGATCATGTACAGCGGATGACATGCTCTGAAGAGAGGGGAATGACCTATGTGAAGACAAAGCGTTAGGCTGGCTAAAGACAGACGGAGAGCAACGCAATGAACCAATCTTACAGTGATTCACTAGACCTTGCACGTGAGCATCGGATGCGACTGGCCACTGGGCAATTACCACACCTGGTGAATTGCTTGCGCTGCAGGCTCTGCTGGAGAGTAATCGCGCTGCAGACGGCTGAGCCGTGGGCTTTCTGCGCTGGAGCCCCGATCTTGCACCAGTGGTAGGTGCTTGCGCCACCTGGTCAGGGCCAGGTGCTTCACGACCACCGGGGCTGTCAAGGCCCGAAGCGCCCCATCCAGGACTCCAGTCTATCATTGTTGCATCCCCGGGAGTTGGCATGGCGGCGTTTAACAATTCTTGCACGGCGGAGATGGTGTTTGATGTATTACTACCAGGCTGAAAGCCGCTTGGACAAGAGGCCTTGGGTTGGCGTCTCTTCTCCCGAGCGAAATTGACCATCACCTGTCTGCGGACGAGCGTTCGTGACTCATGACTTTTGCTTTGCTGTGGATCGGTCATGTTGACAAAAGTCAAGTCCTGCAGACGATGCGGTGCATGGCTCCCATCTGTTACCCATAGTCCAATTAGCATGTGAGATGACAGCTACGGTACGAAGGTAGCGGGGTTGAGACCTTGCGACTTACCGCTGAGTGGGCCTTTGGGTGCCAGTGGCTTGTATCGAGATTGGCCCTTGCCTGTGCCGGAGGTAGATGACGGTGGCGAAGTGTCCTCTTCAGGAAAATGCCGGCCCGAACGCTTGTCTCCCATTGCTCGGAGCATGTGTGCCAGGGGCAGTAGTAAGCCGCAATAGCTAAAACGAAAAAGAGAAAGTGCCTTAATTTGAACAGGCAGCACCAGGTTATTTTGTTAACTTCGCCACGCTTACGCTGGCTATAAGTAGCAAGGAATTCCCAAGCATTAACCCTAAGCGTACCTTGCAACTCGTTCGACGGCGGAGAAAAGGCCACGCTGCGCTTGTCCGTACTTCTTGCTCTTGAAGCTTCCGCATGGAAATAAATCGGCTGCTTTGCAGAGTTTGACTGGGGATGGGGCGATGTAAACCCTATACTTGTACTTACGGATGGACAGATCTTGAACGAGACGTGTCGACCGAGACATCTTCGCTGACCCAACATTTCAGCTGTTCGCAAGAGGAAAGTACTTTCTCACGAGCCCCAGAAAGTCCTTGTTCCTATTCTCAACTCTGATGCAAGCGTGGCATCGATGCAAAAGCTGACGGTGAATATGTCAGGACAAGGATGCGATCCGTATTAGGTCCCAAGGGACATCAAACGGCCCCCCCGACTTGGTGTGGCATGACCGGGAACGAATCACAATTGCAAGCATTTACCCCAATTCGTGTTGGTCAAGAAAGCAGGTACTCGGCCGATTTTCGGGTTCTTTACTTAACTGGCTGTCGCAAAGATGGTGGAAGTCATAAGGCCAACGGTGGTATGGAGTAAGCGGTAGGTAAAGTCGGCGGGGATGCATGGAAGCAAAGACACCAACTAGCGGACAAATCAGCAATGAGGATTTTGCCGCCGAGGCGTCGATGACTTGCATATGGGATAGACGATCAGGATAATATGGCCAAAACCGATTGACAACCTTTGCATAAGCTCCCAATATGGCCTGTGGGTTACGGTGCTATCCGCAAAACAAACTCCATGTTGATGGCGACTCGGCCCGGCCTCTCCGAGCAAGCGAATAAGGATCGTCGTTTCCCAGCCCTACAGAGGTAAGTGACAAAATGGCGCGATGATTAGAAGGCTAAGGTCTAGACCCTAGGAAGCCGCCGAAACGGTTCATGACGTAACGAATCTGGCCAACAACGGACACAATTCGGAATTCGTTGCCCCTCACCTCTGGCAAGCGAGACGCGCGGGGGCGGGGCTAAGGCTATTCCACTCCAGGAATAGAATTTAGAATCTCGCTTAGGAACCCCAACTTTTATCTATCAGACGCGGAGTGTGGACCCAGCCTGGAAATTAGTTAGCCACGTTTACCAGGAGGCTCATGCCAAGCATTTGATTTCTACGGGAGCTGTGCATCACAAATTCGATTTCCAAAAAAGCTCCGGCCACGCCGGACAGGTAAAATGTTGGAGGGTTGTAATGCCTCCTTATGCGCCTGCTGCAGCCCTTCCTTGAAAAGCACCCCTGTTGTGTCGCGCATGGAACATCTGGAATCTTGATCAGGATCGTGTTAGAATTCGAAGCAAGTCGAGAGCTGTGATCGGGAGAGCGACATTCAACCCAAGCCCCCTAGCTGTACGCATTCTCACTGTCTGTCACGAAGGAACCTGGCACATAGCAGTGCAGAGATAGGCGCCCACTGATATTGACTTTCCACTCGGAAAGCTGCAGCATGCGACCACAGCCCTGCCTCGAAGCAATGTGAGCAAAATCCGTCGCTGAGATTGTGGGCAAGCGCGCTACTTGTCGGCCTGTCCGAAATCTTCCTCCTGTAATAGAGGAAATGTCTCTCATTCTTTGTGGCAAAAGTGGTTGGCTTTGACGAAGCGACATGAAGAGCTCTGTGGCCAAGCAAACCCCCTCCTTCTCCCTCTCAGCCTTCGGTTGCTTTAGGGTGCTATCTCGACCGATAGGAAGATGTACGTCCCCCCGCGTGACATAACCTTGATTGGAAAACCAAACAATGAACGTTCTCAAGCTTGTCCTTCATTTATGCTTGTGCCATCCTTACCTAGCCAATCTCTTCCGCATACCTTGTACTCATTGCCTGGTTATGGAACGTGTGGTTAGTAGATAGTTACGGTGCACTTACATGGCGAGGATATGACGTATTTGAGGCCTTGAGAATGTTCTTGTTCAAAACCTTGTTCTTGACGTCGCCATTTGGTATTCATGAATACCGCTCATTCCGTGTGCGTTCCACCTGCTGCCCTGCTGTTTCGCGGGCAAAGGCCCATGGTCCCATCTCCGTTCCGTGTAGAAGCAACAAGTGATCAGATTTCTCATATCCGGACTTTCTATCCCCTCGACCCTAGTGAAGGTGTGTGGGCGTTGCTTTGCCATTCCCGACTCTTGCTTTCCGGGATTTAGATGATATTTGGAGGCCTTATGCGGAATTTGAAGATCGATAGAGCTCTTGCCATGCGAGTAAAAAGTCTGATTGGGGTGTGCTTTCTACGAAGCCCGAGTCCAAAATTCTCCCATAGTAGTTATCTGTAAACGTAGGTTTCTCACGCCATCACGCGTTTTGGAAAGCTTGTCGCTTTGCTAACTCCGAGTTTGTGGCGAGCCCCACCCGTCATCCCGACTTCGGCGCCCAAAAGCTGGCGCCCGCTGAGGATGCAAATACAAGCCGAAGGGGAGTGCTCACTGAAGAGAGGGAGTGTGAGGATGGATAAGAACCAGTGTGGAGACTCCACATAAGGTGTGCAGGAAAAGATTGGCCACCTTTACCGGTCCTTACCACTATTCTACACTTGGACGGAGTAGATGCCACTTCCGTGCGGTATCGGAGCATTGTAACTGGCCACTCTCTAACCCCTCACTGATGCAAATGTTGGTGTCATAACCCAATAGTGGGGTTCCAGTGGTGGATTCGAAGAAGACAACCGGAAGCTGCGTTTGGACGACTCGAATATATAAGACTGACCTACCTTCTCACCTCCGCATGCGTCTCAATCCAATCCTGAGAACAGCCATCAGACCACGCCCAGTCCCGCCAATTCATAGAATTAAAAGCCCCCTCTACAACAAGTTCAAATATCCCATCATGTCAAAACATAGCGAAGCTTGTTGCCAGTGAGATTCACTGCAACCTCCTCCGACTTATGTTGCAGCAAAGCTGATCATTTATACCTTCGCAGAATCCCACCCGTCATTGCGAAGGGTTACGAGCCCAAGGGCAAATACATCACTCTCAATGGCATGAAGACATGTATGGACTTGCAAAAAACATACCTGCTACACATCGGTGCTTACATTCCCTCACGCAGACGTTACGGGACCATCAAATGCATCTCAGGCAGTCCTCGCGGTCTACGATATATTCGGCTTCTTCCCTCAAACCATCCAGGGTGCTGACATCCTCGCCCACTCCGACAAAGAGCGCCCATACCAAGTCTTTGTCCCAGACTTTTTTGATAATGAACCTGCAGATATTTCATGGTACCCACCCGACACGAAGGAGAAGGGAGAGAAACTCGGAAACTTCTTCCAAACGAAGGCTGGCCCACCGTTGCATCTACCAAAGATCAAGGATATCGTCAAGGAAGCGTCTGAGAGCAACTCGAACATCTCCAGCTGGGGCATCATCGGCTACTGCTGGGGTGGTAAGATTGCCTCCCTGGTAGCAGGGCAGCAGACCAAGTTCAAGGCCGCCGTCCAATGCCATCCAGCCATGCTCGATCCATCCGATGCGGAGAAGGTTCAGATACCCATGTGCGTGCTTGCGTCCAAGGACGAGAATGTAGACGACGTCAAAAAATACGAGGCCAACCTCAAGGTCACGAAACACGTCGAGATCTTCTCCGACCAGATCCATGGCTGGATGGCCGCACGAGCAGACCTGGACGACCCCACAGTCCTCAAGGAATACGAGCGGGGATACAAGATCGCCCTTACTTTCTTCCACGATAATTTGTAAGGTGGGCTGCCTCCCAACCACATGGTCCCAGTAGCATCTGAGGCCGTTACTGATAATTTCCATGAGCAGAGATGATCCCACGTCTAACGCCAAACTATGAGATGTGAAGCCATCCAGGACTTTAAGTGCCATAGCGCACTCAGTAGCTCACCTAACTGTATGCTTACAGAAAATCAAACTAGCCTATGGAACGCGGAATTCACCGAAACATCCAGTCGAACTTTTTGTTCTCATTCTTGCTGAGCCAGTCTCCGCCAATGCGTGGACTTCGCTGCACCCTGACTAAATCACCGCTCGGTCCTCCACCTAACCACAAGTGAAAAGCTGTATCTGGACCCTCTTCGACTATCCCATCCTTCTCCGCTAGCGACATAAATCGCTCTTCCCTTCAGCCCCTTGCTCTGGTCATCCCAATTCGTCCATCCAGCATTCCTGCCCCATCTGTCGTGCCGCTGACTGACTCTCATCATACTTGATCGCCTCCCTCCCCGGCCCGCTCACGGCCATCCCCCGCAATGACCTTGGCGATGCCAATTGACTGATTGACCGGTGCGCCTATCGCTCTCCAGCCGTCCTTGATGCCAGCCATCATTCCTGTTAAAGTCACCGAAGGACAGACCGCTTTAAGCCTCAGCCCTGGATACGCGTGCGGCACGGACAATCGCAACGATCTCACTAGTCCGAGAACTCCGTGCTTAGCAGCTTGATACACCGGCCTGCCCGGCGCCTCCTTGAACCCCGCCATCGAACTCAGAAACGTCAGGCTCCCGTCTGTCGACGCATTTGGGTCCTGCCCGTGCGCGAGGTACGCACACGCAATGCGCGTAAAGTACATGACCCCTTCAGGTTGACGTTTAGCATATCTATACTGGGCCCCTTCTCAACGCCCTTCAGCCCACCCTTTTGGCTCAAACCAGAGCCCTGGTTCTATGATTCCCGCATTCGCGACCGCGTGGTCGATATGACCGTATTTCTGTAGTGCCGTCTTGAACAAGGCAAGATTATCACCGTAGCCGCTCGCGTCGCATTTTCTGGAAATGGACTATTTCGGACGACGTTTGTTTGATCACCTCTTCGGCTCCAGCAGCATCGACGTCGCCGAAGATGACTTTGGCGCCTTTAGAGTGGAAGGGTTTGACAGTGGCTGCCCCGATGCTGTTAGTGCCGCCTGTGAGGACAACCACTTTACCGCTCAGGCTGTCGAGCCAGGTTGGATCTGGTAGGAAGCGAGCCACAGTTGGTTGGATGATGGGAGCTGATCTGACTTGATGAAGTGCTCACTGAATTGAAATTGCCACCTTTGGTTCTCTCATCGATGACTAGTATCGTCATTGGATCCAAATCGGCCATCATCATCGACCCACCCTTTCTCAACAGTGGACGATTTATTCCAGATCTTTAAGAACGCCTTCCCAGTAGCAAGCATGAGCAAACATCGCTGATCATAGATGTTAAATGGGGAGAAAACAAACATCATGATGTAGGAAATAGAAGACGGGACACGCTTGAAGGGTTCTTGCTGGGTGTTGGCGCTTCGAAGTAGGCCGTTAGAAATGACATTGAGCGGAGAATTGGCATGCTCTGGCGAGCTCCTGACAACAGTCCTCCCAATTCAGATCCAATGAAACTGTTATTAATCTTCCACGAGCTGATTTTCAAAAAGAAGCTGATGATATTGGCTGAAGTATCAAAACAACAAAAAGTCCGATCGAGCGACCTCCCACGCACATGACATGCCACGCCAGAGGCTCTGAGCAACCTATCGCGGAAATTAATTCGATTCGGCTGGTCAATGTTTTGACTCTCAAGTCATGGGTGCCCCGGATAAGATGCCCATCTACTAGATCATGGGTTGGCGAGAATTAGTGATTTGTAGTTGATTTGTGGTGGTCGTCAGACACTTATGGTTGTCGGTCGTTAAAGTAGTGATGATTCAATTGCACCCAATACCTAACGACTGAGGGATGTTTTGGCTGTGATACAAATCTTGGTTGAGAACACCAATCCAAGCAAGTGTCCACGTTGATCAGTCGTTCTTGGGCAGCGTTCTATCATTTGTTACATCCTACCTTGTCCCGTATTCCGCAAGTCATGGAATTATGGTTCATGCTGACATTAATCTACTGATGTCTGGGATCAGTCCTAGGATTGGCTCGTGACATTTTTGTTCCGGCCGATGACAAAACGCACATGCTGACAATGTCTGTTCTCAACAACAGGGGGACTCGTCACTCCCGCCGGGATATTCAGGTACCTTGCATTTCCGATGCCTTGAATCCTTTCATGTCCCCAAAGGGCGTGTTCAGGCCCTTCCTCTTCGATGGAACATGATGTACAACTCTTTAGAGGCAAGCGCCCCTCACCGCCTCAATTCCAATACGATGGTTTCTACAGAGACTCTCGACAGCGACCCAGCGCTCCAGATACGCTCAACGGATAATCCTCCTGATCCGGTCGCGTCTTCGGGCAGAACACTTCTTCCGGGACCGTTCGCAGCGTTCGTCAGTACAATCACTGGGGTGTCCTCTTTGTCCATTAAAGTTGGAACAAGTGTGGGTGGATTGTGGATCGCAGGTGCTCGAGAGGCAACTTTGACTGGTTTGGAGTTGACGAGGGCTGCTGTTGAGACCGTGTTGACGAAAGCTGGACGAGACGTTTCGCAGCGAAGGAATGGTGAGCTTGGAAGAGCAGAGGCGGCAAGCATACTGGAGAAAAGCGTCTGTTCCCCCCTACTCGCTCTTCAATTCTTTGTGGACTGACTCACTCACGTTGCAGATTTCAGCGCTTCATTCTGCTATAGCGTCCGTGTCGTTCTTCGCCTCCTCAAGTTTCTACCTCTCTGCTGCTGGGCTGGACTCTGCCTCATCCCTATCCCTTCAAGGCCTGTCGACCTTAAACGCAATTCTTGGATCCACAGAGTCCTCCCGAGCAGTCGCTGCAATTGCTACGTTGATAAGGGAGGAGCTGAACAAACCAGAGGCTGGTAGTCCAGGCGAAATAGTGGGCTACGTAGACCTAATCAGCGGTATCATAGGGTTTGTGCTCCTGCAGCGATGGGGCCGACGCAAGACCGAACTCGACTTTCGCGGGAATGGCGGTGAAGAGGTCATATGGGACACGGTCATAGACGACAAAGGTTTCAGGGCTGATGTTGTTGGGACAAGGAGGAGAGGATACTTCGACCTGCAGCACACACCTGCCGAAGCGCCTCGAAAGGGTCGTTCTCTATCATTTGTCTCGCCAACGGGAGATGAAGAAATCGAGGCGCTTGAAAGAGGAACTATACGAGAAGCTACAAATATAGCAATATCGCCTCACGATCAAACTCGATTGTCGGACGAAGAGATTCGAGAGTATATCATGGGCCAATTGCCTGAAGGTGCTCACGCCGTCATCACCTCAGAAACTATCACGGCAAAGACTATCAAAGTTGATATCTACAACAATCCAATGACAGATGTCTCAGCACCGCCAGGCACTATCATGATTGCAGAACGGTTTCCTCATGCCGAGACTCCAGAGTCCGAAGGTCTCCCACACCAGACCGTGATTTTCCGAACCGCTTTGAAAAGGGCCAGTAGCGCTGAGATTGAGCCTACCGGAAAGCTGCGCCTGACGCCTAGTTCCCATGCAAACCTCGACCCTTCTGACAGCGAAGATGTGGTCATGATGGTCAGATCACCAGATCACGGAAACGACAAAGAAAACGGCGAAAAAGAAAACGATACGCTTGCTACCACGGTTGTGCGGTCAGATCCGATACAAATGGAAACGGCTACTGCGATTTCGGCGACCTCGTCCCCAACACCTGCGCCAACGGACCGGATTGCAAATCAAAAGAAGAGCCGCATTCCTGTCGGACTCGGTACCGACGTCACCAATGGGCCAAAGGATTCCTTTGGCAAGTCGGCTCGCAAGCGCTTTACAAGCAAAACAAGAACAGTCAATGGCGAAAAGTCTGAAAAAGATGGGCCACTGAAAAAGGCGCTGAAGTCATTAAGTCCAACTCAATCATCCACTGCAATTAAAGACCTTCCCAAGCGGCCGACCTGGGCTTTGTCCAACAACACCACCTCGAACCAGAATCCTGCCAAAAAAGTTTCAGCTATGCCTTTACCACGTAGGACAGTAAACCAAGCGTCCGGGCCAATACTATCAAAGTCTCCGTCGCCGCAGCGTGAAAGGCGGAACTATGTCTCGGTGGCAAGTACAAATGTCACACCCATAAGTACAGTTCGTCCTACATCCAGGCAAAGCTACTACTCGGTACACGAAAAGCGACAGGACTCAGTTGTCTCAGAGACATACTCTACGCACACAATCGAGAGTCAACCAGGATCTCCAACACTGGCTCGGACACACGCTAGAAGCACGAGCGGTCTTAGTAAGACTCTCTCTAATGTTGATATTGCAGTTTGGGATGGTGCTGAGGATGAGCGTCCAACTTCTGTGCTGAAGCACCACCAACGCTCGAAGTCATTTGTACCAAGTCTCTACTCTATGGGGACTAAGGGATCCGATGATGCTCTCATTCTTGCTCCAAAGGTACCAGTTCATCAGAATAGTATGTATGATGACCAGGAGACATTGGATGCTCTGTTTCAGGAGGGGAAATTCCCTGGCATCTTTCCAGACGAACATATTGTCCGCAATGTTAGACGCTTCGCTCGATTCTCGTCTGCCTCATACGGATCAAACTTCCTGCGCGTTATGGGTCTTACTTCATCGCAGCCAAGCACGTCAAATTCCATGCAAGCAAAAGACATTCACCATGAGCATCACTCCTTCTCAAGCCACACTGGCCTACCTGCAGACACTATCCTTCTGTCATCCTTCGTCGATCCACAAGGCGTCGGTACAGCAACCTCGTCTTCAATGGCCATCTCGCCACTTGTTCACTTTGTATCCATTGATCACGATTCACGTGCTGTTGTCCTCACCTGTCGTGGTACGCTAGGGTTTGAAGATGTCCTCACAGACATGCTTTGCGACTACGATGATCTGTACTGGCAAGGTGAGGCATATCAAGTACACAAAGGCATCCACGCTTCTGCTAGGAGACTGCTTGCCGGTCTTGGCAGCCGCGTTATGGCCACACTGAAAGCGGCCCTTGAAGAGTATCCAAACTATGGTTTAGTGCTATGTGGTCATAGTCTGGGAGGAGCTGTTGCTTCCGTGTTAGCGATACTCATTTCGGAACCCTCTACTGTCCAAGCCACAGGGGCTCTATTTGTCACGGCGCCCTCCCCCAAGTTGATCTCTCATCCCAACCATCACCCAGCTTCCTCGACAGCTCCTCCCCTTACTCTTCCCGCAGGTCGAACTATACATGCATACGCATATGGCACGCCAGCGACTCTCTCGCCACCACTCCGCCTCGCAACTCGAGGTCTTATTACCACAATTGTCAATTCTGCCGATATCGTTCCGTCGCTGTCGTTGGGCATGCTTCATGATTTTCGCTCCGTTGCTCTCAGCCTCAAGACTGATACCACAGGCGCGATAAATGCCCTCAAGACGCGAGTCTGGCAGCGGATCACACATGCTTTACAAAATGTTTTCTATGTCGAAAGGGGCCCACCTCCTCCAGAACACATTGGCGGGGACGGCATTGGCGAAGATACCTGGGCTTGGGCCGCCTTGAAGACTCTTCGAGCTGGTATGCACAGTCAAAAGCTAGTGCCGCCAGGTGAGATTTTTGTCGTGGAGACTTCGCGTGTGTTTGATCGACAGAGTGCGGGCTCGGCAGCGGCTGTGCCGGACACTGCTACCGAACGGGTCTTCAGGAGTCTTGGCCGACCAGCGACAAGAGTACAGTTGAAGCTTATTCGAGACGTGGAAGCGCGGTTTGGAGAGCTGAGGTTCGGGAGTAACATGTTCAGTGATCACAGCCCAGGAAGATATGAAGCGAGTTTGGCGGCATTGGAGAAAGGTATACTTGAATGTTAGAATGACGGAAGTTTTGTCAGGTTCGGAGTACAAAAAATGATGAGATACACACAAGAGCTCGGAATAATGCATCGATGAGCGGTAGATGGAATCAGCGTATGAAGATAATGCACCAAGGTGTTGGAATTTGCGTTAGGATACCCAAAAGCCTTAGACTGGCATATGTTTCGCTTCATTCTGCACATCGTACATATGCTAGACAAGAGAATGGACGGCTTTGTCCTTTCCTTTAGCAGGACAGTCTACTCGAAAAGTGAAGATGCCGAAGAAATGTCTCGCTACCACTCTCCGCTTCATGCTTGGCAACATATGTGGAGGCCCAACCAGGCGGATATGGACAAGATCGCTCCCTTTGTACCAGAAACATGAACGGAGCCTTCCTCAACGCGTGGCGAGAGTACGGAAGGCATGAAGAGCCCAGTTCAACTCATTCAACAATCAGCTGAAGGCGCTGAAGGGCCTTTGTAGTGGCTGAGGAACTCTCTGAACATACATGAATCGGATCTGCGTGGCTTTTAAGCGGTCTGCGTAACCTCCAAAGGCATTCGAGTGGCTTCTGAAGCATTTAAGTGATCTCTGAGAATGCTTAAAATGTTTCCAAATAAACTCGGGTGGCTCTTGACAGCTCTAGGGCCATCTGGATATCCCTCAAACGACTCCGAAATGTGTCTGAGTGGATTCTATATGAACGGTAATCATTTCCAAAGCCGTTCCATTCGTTTGCGAGTGCGAAAGATCCTCTCTGCAGAGCCATAGGCTGCTTCTCCAGTATATGAGATCCGTAAATGGTCGGCTTCGTCCGTTGACGTGTATGGGGTCCTCGGCTCTCCATCACCACAAGCAAGCCAGACGTGGTAAGCAATAACCGACCTATCTTCCTGCTCTCGAACTGTCTCTGAGGTTTGTGCGACTGGCTCGCCCCCCATCAATGGACTCTGGAGTATAGGAGGCCGTTTGCATCCATGCTGTGCGAGACTGACTCCTCAACGCACTGTGGCGTTAGATCTTGGGAGCATAGATAGTCTCATGGCGCTGGCATCATCGTATCATCCAGTCCGGCCTCCAAGCTTCGTGGTATTCAAGCAAACCAAGCCTTCATCTCCCCACACCTCTACCAGCTCCTGCCATCAGCCTTGCTCTTTCATTGTCTGACTCGACCTTTCTCCTCTGCCTCTCTCTAAGACCGCCGATTTTCTCCTCCAATTGCATTTTTTGTGTCAATAGCTCGCCACGTGTAGCCTCCAGTAAAGCGATTTGATCTGCCTTATTCACTTCCGCGCGCTGTCGGATTTTCTATGATAACGTTAGAATATGTTCTCTGACAGGAGGTAACCCTGTGGTATAGCTGCGCTATTCATACCTGCTTCTCTTCAACCTGCTCTTTTGACTTGAGTGTCGCACCGATGAGCGTGCCGGCAACAGTGATAAATGCAACAGCACCGGTAAGGATGAGGGTACGACGCTTGGCGATTGGTGTACTTGGAATCGCGCTTGATGGTGGCCGCGAAACAGTTGATCTGGCTGGCCCTTTCAGCTTGGATGACATGTCTCATCCATCAATCATGGAGGAAGTGGTAGTGACATTGCCAATGCTGAATCGCTACTGTCGAGATCTGCGGAAAACTTTTGCCAAGAATTTTAAACCTCCAACCTCATGGCGTTCTATCTAATTGGATATCCTCTTCGCCGCTTTGCTAACTATTGATGAGTCCGCCCAGAATTCAGGCCACTGCCTGGGCCAAAGGGCGATGCCGCCCTGAACATGGGTACTATGTAACACGGATTTGGGTGAGCCGAAGTGAGAAAGGGCCAAGTCAGGGTGAAACGAATCCTTGAAGACCCGTCTGGCAGTATTGCTTTTTACGTGACCGACTCAGCCCTGAAGAGTTGTCAGGCATCAGGCTGCTGCCTATTTGGCAAGCCTAACATAATCCGAAGTCCTGTAAATCTAGCTTAAGAGCTTGGGATACGGGAAAAGTGGCGACTTCGAATTGCTGTCTCTAGCCTAGAACTTTCTAGCCAATAGCGAAGCGGGTCGTCTCTCCAACTAACTGCGGAAAGACTGGCCCCAACGATGCAGTTGTCTACCGTCGTCAGGCTTTCACGATATTCTCTCCTTTTACATCGCTGCCCACCTTCTCTGCATCTAAAACCTATCACGCAGGAATGTGAAGCTCGTGTGTATTTCCTGGCCGCCGCTCTTCGCCTCTCCTATCACTCGTCCCTTGTTGCTGACTAATCGCCGCTCCGTTTTATTTACGATGGAGGAAACCTCTAAGGTGCATACTCCTCATGTGAGTTGGGCACACAAAGCATACTACACTTTCAAGTTGTTGTGGAAGACTCTACCAGCGACAGAGGCCCCTGGTCGTAATGCCCCACAACCTGTTTCAAACACGTCTTGCGCTCATGGACAGTGTTGCCAAGGGTTGCAGCGTCCTGACTTAGTATCTGACTATCGCGACTTGTTAGGCTAATTAATGTTCCAGCTTTAGTTCACCGACCTGTCGTCCGGTCGTTGACCCGTGACCGACGTCTCTACTGCCATGCCCAGTGAACGGTAACCGGCATTATGATAGAGGATGTCGAGTTTATGGTCTGTTTCTTTGCTGATTTGGGCATGTGCGGCAAGCAGAGATTCTCTAGAGGTCACGTCGAGTGCTAGGAGGGTGATGTTGGGAACAGAATCAAGATCACCCATGGTTTGGATACGGCGCGTTGTTGCATAAACGTGGTAGTTACGGGCGGCAAATTCTTTGGCGAGTGAGTAGCCAATGCTGCCTTTGGTGCATCCGGTGATGAGGACAGTGAGATTTCCCCTGATGGATAAAAGGCGGTATGATGCCGATAGAGGTGAGAATGATAAAGGAATATGACGCCTAGGATACTACTAATTATGCACAATCAAGGGATTGAATTCCATCTCTCTGTGAGGAAGCGAGTACTTAAATAGCAGTGAGCTAATTTTCAGTATTCATACACGAAGATCCGCGGACACGGAGATGGTGAGAGAGATGCAGAGAGACGGTGGGAGAGAGAAGGCAATTACGGAGCTGAATTGCGCCAGCGGAACAGGCTTCGAAGGGATAAAGAGATCAAATGTCGAGATCCGCAAAAACGCCGTTCAAGCCGTCGAGGACCTGTGTCCCAATCTACAATTCTGGACATTTCAAACGGGTGGAAAGGTAAAACACCCTAGAATTTCTAATTTCTGTGGTGGCTAATGCTAACTATGTTGTCCACTCTAGTGGTATGGTTTCCAGTTTGTCGAACAGGTCGGATTGCCAGAAACCCCAATCAAGGAATTCAACCCCCGAATACCAGAACCCTATGCTTCAAATATCATGTACTACGCCCAATACGATTTGCTAGAGGGTCTCTCCAAAGGAAAGAAATGGTCAGTCATATCTCCTCTTACCGATCACTTTTCATCTGGCGCAGATCTAACACAGCTCCCAACAGTCCGGCTTCGTTCCCTCCAATAACGCCATGAACCTCGCCCAAGCGCTTGGTCTTTTCCTCAGCTTCTTTGCGTACCGCGAAGGCCCTGGTGTCAAGGTTGCCTATCCCGGCCCCCAAGCCGCCTACACCGCCCTCCACACCGACGTCTCCCAATCGCTCCTCGCCCGTTTCCATATCTATGCTTCACTTCATCCAGACCTCACCGCTGGACAAGCCTTGAACATCAGCGACGACCCCGCAGGCGTCAGCTGGATGGCAGTCTGGCCGCGGATTTGTGCCTACTTCGGCTTTGTGGGAACCGGGCCGACAGACGAGGACGCACCCAAAGAACCCTTGCGCACCCAAAGAACCCTTCGATATTGACGTGTACATGCAAGGGCATCGTGCGGAATGGGCGGCGTGGGTGGCGAAGCACGGGTTGAAGGAAGGTGCGCTCGAGGGCACAGATTTCACGTTTTTGACGATGATGATGGGAATGGCGGTTTTTGGGCGGGAGTATGATCCGAGTAAGACGCAAGAAATCGGGTTTACGGAGACGAGGGATACGGTGGATGGGTATTTGGCAGCCTTTGACTTGATGAGGGCGGCAAGGATTATTCCGTGATTCTTGTATCTACCTGCTTGTTTTGAATGATATTGCAAGTAAAATGCTTCAGATCCACCGAAAATGGACCATGCCTTCGGCAACGAGCCATCCACAATAATGTGATGAGGCCAATGGACGCCTCGTCGCCCGCCCGTACACTTGCTCCACCTCTGCCATTTTACCTTGCCTAGCATAAAGCAGGCCGAGATGATTGACTGTACCTAGTGTCGATGTATGCTCCGCTCCCCACCCCTTCTCGTATTCTCGCAGTGCCCACACGTACATCTGCTCCGCCTCCGCTCTCTTGCCTTGCTTAAGGCAGAGGTTACTGAGGTTGTGAACCACATCCAGTGCCGACGTGTGCTCCACTCCTCACGCCCTCTCATATCTTTACAGCGCTCGTATATACATCTCTTCAGTTTCCGCTTTCTTGTCTAATTGGCAGCAAAAGTACTCGATGCTGGACAAATACGTTAGGTTTATGCTACTCCAGTTAATCAACCATTTTACTCGACTGTGATTAGGTCGTTGCACATGTTGGAGCAATCGACAATTGATCACCCAGTAATCTTCTTCGGTCTTCCACTTCACACTGTTCGCGACGTAGTGCACTATTATCTGGCATATCTCGTCGTCCAAGTCACGGTTCAGGCATTCCAGCGTCAGTCGTGTACGCACGTATGTAGGCTGTAGCTTCCCGTACTCGTTTTCATCAGTGAATAGTCGTGCAGCTCCGGCATCGCCTGATTGAATCTTATCCTATTCTTCATCACCACAAGCCCAGGTCCTCACCCACAGCCTGAAACAGTTCGTACTACACGTCTTGGTTATCGAGGTACGTTATTAGCCGCAAGAGCCCCGTCGCTTCGGGTCTTGACTTGGAAGCTCAGAGGGTCGGCGCCTAAGTCTCTAGGCTTTATTGGTTAAGAGTTAGGACGATGCTTGAAAGCCCAGACGCTTAAAACACCTAAGACACCTGAATCTCTCAGGCCAAGAGCCCTCGAATCGTTCTCTTTGAACGCTAGTACTTACGCAACCGCGGTTGTCATCTGTGCCTCCACCGGATCCAGCGCTTCTTCTGCTTCTCCTTCCAGATGGAGCACGCTTGATGCGTGGGTATTTCTTGTGCCATGGGTGCTTTGTCGGAGAATCCCCTTCTTGTTGAGTACTACCTGGGTTTAAGGAGTGACTAAATACATGATTGCTATATTAGGCAGACGCAGGTTCCTCTAAGCTCCCCCAGACAACCCTAGGCAACCGAAGCGCGGCCTACTCGCAACAAGTTTCAGTACGGATTTACTCAATAATGGTACCGGAACAGTGTCCATGAGCAGTCCATCTTACTTCTCGTTAGACAAGTCTTCCGGCAACAATGATAGCATCCTCCACCCCAAACGAGCGACCACCTCCGACCACGGCATGCTTCTTGTCTTCCAATTCCAAAAATTTTGAGTGACTGCTTTCCTTTCCTTGCTTCTTTCCACCTGGTCGGATCTCTCATTGTTATTATGGTTCGCATGTCCAGAGATAATGTCGGCGAACATCGTGTCGATGATGCGGTCCACGGTCGCAAGCCTTTTACGGCGCCTTACATGGCCGTTCAATGGCTTCCTTTTCCTTTCCTTGTCGCTTTCGACTCCTTGGCAGAGATTTCTCTGCCTCCCGTCCGGGACAAAGCGTGCGGATTCGCTTGCGCATCAGTATAGGCTCAGTCAACTTGTTTTCGATTAGAGAGCACATAGGCCAGACTGTACATGCTCGTCACTGTGTCAGGATGCTCTTTGCCCAGCACCGTCTCCCTCAGTCTGAGTTCTTGTCGATAATTGCCCAACAAGGAAACCTAGTGTAGCTTTTGGGTCGCGCTTCTCGGAGCTCGCGTCGGCGTCCCGGGGATACGACGGTCAGGGTGTGGAACTCAGGCCCCCCCCCGGGGGCGGGGGGGGGGCCGCTACCGACGTCCAAGACCGAGAAAGTGATTAAAACATTGTCATTTTCCAGTGATGGATCGTATCTAGAGACAGATAAGGGACTAATAAATACTGCATCTCTCTCTCTTAGCGTTGTTCTTCACCAGTCAAACCCTGTGCATGGTATTTTTGTGAAAGAGCACTGGGTAGCGCACGGGTTGGAAAACTTTCTTTATAATTGTCGAGCGACTTGCATGCCAGCTCCTTGCGGATACATATGCCAATATGGCGATCGTGTTCCGATTTTGGCAGGCTGCTACTTGTAAGTCACCCGATTGATCCCATCAGCTCCAAAACTTACCTCATCAGGTTGCGTTTGCACCCAGCTACAGGACAGGCGCCCTGGACGGGCTTGCGGCCTGGGAGATAGAGGACTGTAGAGTCTTAAACTAATAAAAGGTGCACACGCTGATCAGCATGGCTGAGCTGGCACTGACGTACTGGAGTCAAGGACAGTGGACAGAGGCCGAAGAGCTAGGGGTACAAGTGATGGAAAGAAGCTTGAGGGTGCCTTCCTAGAGATTCGTACAAACTCGCTGGGCCACACAGACCAGCCAGCAGCCGTTGTCACACAGATTGCTGCCCCGCTTTCTGTCACGGTCGCTCGCACATATGGTAATCTGCCAATGATTTCACTGAAGTGAAATCGTTTGACCTTTTTGTCGCCCACATGGGCGAGGGGCAAGGGCAGATCCTCACACTTTCTCCTCTTCATCCACTTTCTTCATATCGCGTTCTGGAGAGGTTGCGGTGATCATTGCCCTCCAGAAGTCAGCCCGTGGTGATGATAAAATCGCTTTACTGGCCATGATGGCCAGAGGCAAGGCACAATAGATTGCCAAGAATATGAAGACGGCTCCTGTCACTAGACAAAAGATCACAAATCCGTAAGAAGCTCGCTGGAATCCGGCGTTCGTGGAAAGAATGTCACCATTAAGCCCCGTGAGGAATGCTAAGAGGCACAGGATGATCATAGCGAATATCGTGTGGATAATGGTGGAAAGGGCCGAAAAAACGTTTTTTAAACCTTTCAGATTCTTCGAACTTGGTGGTTCGGGGTTCTTTGCGCCGTCTTGGTGGAGTAAAGGCGGAGTACTCATCATCCGCTGCCGGTGAGCTGTGTAGTACCCTTCGATCCCACGCCGGTAGGGTACCGTTGTTGATTCGGCGTCACACAATTCGTCAAGCGTGACAACCGAGAGCAAATTTGTCTCTTCAATTTCCCCCAGCACCTGTCGCTCCTGCTTGAGCATCTGTAGCGCAAACCTTCGCCAACCTTCCCACGGTAAGTTGGGGAGAAGTCCAATCTCTACCGCAATCCGAAGATCCGATGGGTATCTCACTGTGGCGATGTAGCTCCAAAGTATGGCTAATGCTCCTCTGCAGATTTGTCGAGGATCCGCATCGCTCATGTAATACCACCGAAGCCACCGCTTCCAGTGGGTCACATACAAAGGCAGCGGTTTCATAAATAGCTTCGACTCGTGAAATACCATGTGCATGTTCGGGTCTTCGGTAATCACTATACTGTGACCCAGCATGGTTTGTGTATGCAATGGTCTTTGTTCAGTCCATCTAGTGGGAAGCCTGCCCACAATCCGCGGCTCTACTGCCAGTCGTGCTTTTGGAAAAAGTTCGCGGTATAACATAGCCCAAACTTCTTTTGCGTCAGACGACATGATCGGTCTCTCGGGTGGCATCTCGGTTCGAGGAAAAGAATCTTCCCCGGTCACAAATGTTGGTAAAAGAGAACTAAGCAAGCTAGGGTCTATGATACTGGTTGGTAAGTCTAGCTCGAAGTCAAGGTCAAGGTATGTAGGTTCCGTTTCACTGGACTCCATTGCGCCCTGCAACCCTTGCGAATGAGGGGTGATGTTGTCGTCAATTTGTTGGAGAGGCCTTCCAGATCCGGCTGACGACAATTTCGTTTCCGGGAGTCTCGGTACCGTTGGCCTTGGTTGCCGTCGGGTCGCGAATTTCTCTTTGTGGATTGACGCTATTTCGTTAGCTGTGGGCACCTTCACTTCTTGAGCTCCCAAAAGCATCTTGATCTCGGCGAAAAGTTTCTCAATTGGCAGCATGTAGGCCCACGGCAGAAGCCCCCCGCCAGCAATGACCATACCACAGAGTTTGCGGTCACGAACCACCCATGCGCCTGAATCCCCACGTTCTACGAGAAGTCAGCCAATGCGGATGAGGGGGTGAGAAGACGCAGCAAGCCGTACCTAGAGTCTTTGAAAGACCAATTCGTCTTACATCGTATTGGTGGCCTTTTAGAGTCATGGAAGAGGGAGCCTCGCTCAGGTAGCCCGTCAATACTCCACTCTTACTGGTGATCAATGTTACGGGGCCGGGTGTTAGATCCTTCTCCATGGCAGAATTATCGATGGGAACATTTTCGCGACCAGGACAGTTGTTAGCTGGCATGCGGTCTGTTTCATGGAGCTCCAGTAAGGCCCAGTCCATGCAGTCCTGCCGATGGTATTTGATACTTGCCGCCTTCTTAAAAGATGAGCTGACAAAATACGTCCCTGCAAGAGCTCCGGCAACGCCATACCCACTTGTGATGTACAGCTTGGATTCGGTAGGACTTCGCACCGATGATGTAGACGCTTCTTGAGGCTCGGGGTAGACTTTTGGATCGGAGGAAGGGTTTGGCAGCCCTGGTCTCCCAGCAGAACTCAAGGTGGTGGTGGTTGGAGGTAAAATACTGTCCCCCGAGCTACTGTCGTAAAGTACTTTGTGGTCGCTGGAAGCAGGGCCCTCATCACTCTCCGATGGGAAAGAAACTGACGCCGAGGGAAATATCGAAGCGAACAGATGTCCAATTGTAAGACCCAAAAGCCTCCCATCCACGTAGATGATGCCGCCAAACGTCGCATCGATTGAGCTAGACCTTTCCCATCGGGTGATTCTCAAACCACAAAAGGTGCTGGGCGATTCTTTTGATGACCTCAACTCGAACATTAGCTCTGCCGTTGTATGCGTTGAAAGGGATAACTCGTTCGGTTGTTCTAATGGCCCTCTTTCAAAAGCCGAATCAGGCTGGGAGATAAGCAAAAATGAAGATTGTGGGGGCAATGAAACCTCCGGAGGTCGGCGCGGGTCTGACGATGGTCCCAGCGACCCGAATGGGGTAGTCGGACGAGAAAAGTCTGATTGGAACCACTGCGGCAATACGTCTGCCTTGCTCCCAGCATCCTTATCGATGAGGATCCTCAGCTTATACTTTCTGTTAACTATTTTGTGTCCAATGAATGGCTGAAGCCTTCCCTTTATTTCATCCCGGTCCTTTTTGCTCCCACACGTAACGACCACTGATGGTTTTAAGTGAGCTCGGTCATTGGAACTACTTGCCATCACAAGGTCGGCGAAGATTTCATGATTGGTTGAGATTTTCAACAGCTCGTCGTCAATCGCAGATTTCAGGCCCCCTTTTCGACACCACTCCTCCGTCATGCTTGGTGGAAGAGGCATACTCTCCAAACAATATAGTATTCCCTCTAAGTGTGGTATCTCTTCCAACTTTACGGATGATGTAATCCTTGTATTAGCCTGTGTATTTTGGAGTGCAGGTAGTGAGGGTGAGGCAGACGAGGTGATGGGGTTTGCCTGGGGCGATATCTGCGAGCCAGCAGTTCCAGATATCGGACTGGGTCTGGGTGGAGCGGTTGGGGATTGTGTCGACGTAGGAGTAGGTACTCTTTGAGGTGTGACCGTCTGCGTCGAATGGGGAGTGGACGAGGGAGCTGGAGCTGGAGGCGGAGCTGGAGGCGGAGCTGGTTGTGAACCTGCGGTTGCAGTTAAAACCGGAGATGATCGTGGGGCTGACAGCGGCGCAACTCTGGACGCTCCAGACGTAGTACGAGCTGGGAGCGCGCCTGCAACTGAATTAATAGCTGGACTTTGGGTCCGCCCTACCGAAGGGATAGGAGCGACGCTTGGAGGAGGAGCAGAAGCAGGAGGCTGGTTCGGAGAAGCTGGAGCGATGGTTGTGGCTGCAGCTGGGTCTGGAGCTCGCGGTTGAGCTTGGTTCAGTGGTGTCGGAGGAGCAACGGCGACGAGCGGAGCTGGAGGTCTATCACCTCTAAGAGCGACGAGACCCCCTACAGTGGGAATGCCTTGTTCAATGGTCTGCGTGGGGCGCTGTTTTTGCATAGCGCGGTTCAGACAATCATGGGTCTGCAATCATATTTGACTGCGGGACAATGTCTGTGGTATAGCTTCTGTCGATGATTCTAAAGGCGTCACCAAGCTGGCCGTGGCTGCACCTATGAAAACAAAGCGCACCATAACCATGATTGGTTGTTGAACTGCGTCAGCTGAGGCGGATGGCATGCAAGGCCGCGGATCACGCTAAGTCTCCCCCTCTCGCATGCCACCTTGTGTTTTCTTCGAGCTGATCTCTCCTGCAGACATCTGTAACTTTCTCTCTAGCTGTTGCAAGCTTCCGCAGGGACCGAAGGCTTTGCGGATCTCCACAAGATCTCCGCATAACCGTACGATTGGTACGTCCTGTTTTTCAGTCTCAGTTTGGAAACACTCCTAGTTCCCAGTGGAGTCTATAATGAGCGATGTGTTTCATCACATTTATGAACTGATACTCTTGCCAGAATATATCTGAGCTCTTCTATGGCTGCACTCGACAAGCAGCTTACGGAGGGACTACTTCCGACAGAGCAATTGGTAATCATCGACAGACTCTGGCGAAAGGATGTTCCGCAAAATGAGCTGGAAAACTACAAAGCATACCTGGATTATTATGGAGCCGAAACAAAGCGACTTGGGAAGAGCATCTTGATTTCAACACGTCTTATCGACCACATGGCTTCGAAGACCCACAACCACCTCTTACAAATGGTGGAAGTATTGTCCAATAATCGAGATAAACCTCTGTCGGCCGTAAAACCTCTGATTCAGGCACTTTTCCCCAGAAGCCCACCTTACAATGATCTTGAGATCAAGCAATCTATTGACCTGGCGGTCAGAACTTGGCTCATGCTAAATGTCCGTGACCTTGTTTTCAAATTGCATACTCCCAACACCCCAACAATCCAATGGACAGGAGAAAGTACATCTCCTGACCTCTCAGACTCAAGACCCGTGCTCTAATTAAATCCAGATGTGACGCTCCTAAAGTTCGTCTCCCGACAATTCCCCGAAGAAATCGTCGAAAATTATCAGCCTTCGGACAGTTATCTCAAGGATGACTTCACCGCAGCGTTCCTAAGCAAGGCGTGCGGCGTGACCTTCGAACCAACCAATTGTTTAGCCGATCACCTCCGAATTGAGACGATGCGCGAGCCTGGAAAGACCCTGTGCCGCATATTCTCCATCAAGAAATGCCTTGTTGATCATATCGAGGTGGCTGGTAGGTTCTTAACAGACATGCCCCCAGCGCCTCCGGCGACAGTTGCTCCACGCACCCCTGTCATTCCCCATGGTGTTCTCTGGGATACGATTTGGAGCCTGAACCTACTCTTCCCTGTGAACGATGAGGACACGAAGCGATTTCTCTCAGAACAAGGCAGGGCCTTCCACGATAACTTGCGATACTATGACAACGATTCCACCGAATACGGAAGACGTCCTTCAAGTCTCAACGAGTTCCACTATTGGCGGCGACGACTATATGCACTCCGTCAGGTCTATTCCGCTGAGCCCGAAACACCGATGCAATACATCCGCAAGCCAGGTAGCTTCGAGAACAGGTACCAATTTTTCATAGCTATATTCGCCGGCTTTTTTCTTGCTTTACTCTTCGGTAGCATTCAATGTGCGTTTGCTATTATATCGACGCAGGCCACTTTGAAGGCGCTTGCCCTACAGCAAGCGCAGCCTAGTTGTATGAAGATTTGCCCTGCTGGGAAAGTGACTGAGGTATAGAGTTATGAGGGTTCGAATTTGGTGTTGTTACTGTCGTTTGGGCGGGATGACTCTTTGATGTTCCTTGCGGTTATAAGGCCAGAGATTAGTTTCCGTCATACAATAGACCATTATAGAACTATTCTATTCTACCAAACGCATCATGACCTACTCCTGCTATCCCGCACCGCCTGCTAGGCTTCCACATTGGGGCCTACTAGGCCTCCATAGTTCTGCCTATTCAGGCCGTGTATTTAGAACCCTCAGATAGCCACTTTCAAATGAACAAGTGGTCCTCCGACAAAAGTTTGACAAATAAACACGGAGATAAAGCGAAGACGAAAAAAAGGCCCCCGAGACTATATCGCTAGAACGTTATGTTCTGTCAGCGAGTTATAACTACTTATCGTGAAGGCGATATAAATACAGAGCCACAGCTTTGAATTTAGAAGAGATGAGAGAGATCAAATTTTGAGCTTTTGTCAAGAAATCAGTCGGCTACCGTAGTGATGGAAGAGATGGAAGTGGTAATGATCCCAGTCCATGGCATCCGCAACGACCTAGTTTGTGACATTCATGACATACAACACACAACTGTTATATGGCCCAAATGCAATGGTTAAACCTAAGGAATGACTTGGGGATGGTTGTGCAACCCTCCAGCTCCTCGTCCTAGATTCTTGTCATCCCTGGCTCTCCCTCATTGGAAACCTTCAAATGCATCAATGCACATATCACCCTTCGTCTTAAAAACGTCACAACTCACAAATTCGTCCTCGCCGCTAGTCCCAACATCGGCCCCATTGACTACTCGGTAAAATAATGCTCTGCAGGCATCTCGTAAGGGCGGTCAAGCGTTGGCGACATCGTAGAGTAAGTTGCGGTTGCATTGGCTCGTTGGGCCTTTTGAGCTTGCCAAGCCCTACGGTGGGGGAGAGGCCGGCTTGACCAAAAACCTTTTTGGATTTGGAAAAACCAACCCCCGCCTGTCGAATCCTCCACCACACCCTAATAAAGCGTCGTGAGATGATGATACCTATCTCATAATGACCGCGCTGATGAGTTCTATAGATC
>Ga0335072_10002872_pt1 | contig 26344 bp, 27 predicted proteins | sample Lox_Sample_21_FD_206725 | JGI IMG/M metagenome (GOLD analysis project Ga0335072, IMG submission 206725) | Soil microbial communities from Loxahatchee National Wildlife Refuge, Florida, United States - Lox_Sample_2.1 | ecosystem: Environmental > Terrestrial > Soil > Wetlands | place: USA...
CTCCGCTGTGCAACTCAGCGTCGCACGGCGGCCAGGACCCAAGCGGACAAATCATCGATTGCCGCGCCGCGCGGATCGGCGGCCGCGAGAATACGATCCACGTGCGTTTCAGCCGTTGAAGTTTCCCCGCACACCGGTTGGTGCGATATCGCGTCCGCCACCCCCGTGCGATCGGCAGTCACGGCGTAGGAGGGGTATCAACCTCCGTTGCCTTGCCCGCGAGTCTCGGCTGATCGCGGCTGCGCAGGCCGCTATGCTGCACCGCATGCACGCCGCCATCGTCGGAATCGCCGGCCCCACGCTCCTGCCCGAGGAAGCCGCCCTGCTCCGCCGCCATCCTCCGGCCGGGGTCATCCTGTTCTCGCGCAACATCCAGGACCCGCCGCAACTCGGCCACCTGATCGCATCGCTGCGCCGCGTCCTGCCGCACCAGGCCGTGCTGATGGTCGACCAGGAGGGCGGCCGCGTCGCCCGCCTCCGCCCGCCGCACTGGAGGGCGCATCCCGCCGCCGCCGCCATCGGCCGCCTGTTCGCTTCGAACCGCCGCGCCGGCCTGCGCGCCGCCTTCCTGGCGGGTGTGCTGATCGGACTCGACTGCCGCGCCGCCGGGTTCGACGTGGCCGCCGCGCCGGTATTGGACCTGGGCATCGCCGGTGCCAGCAACGTGGTCGGCGACCGCGCGTTCGCCGCCGACCCGGTCGCCGTGGCCCGCCTGGGCCGCGCCATGGCGGCAGGCCTGCTGGCGTCCGGCATCCAGCCGGTGGGCAAGCACGCGCCCGGCCACGGCCGCGCCCTGGTCGATTCGCACCTCGCTCTGCCGCGCGTGCATGCCGCCGACTTGCGCGCGGACCTGCTGGCGTTCGCGCTGAATACCGATCTGCCCTGGCTGATGACCGCCCATATCGTCTATGCCGCCTGGGACCCGCTGCTTCCGGCCACCGTGTCGCCGGCGGTGATCAAGGGTATCATTCGCGGCCGTATCGGCTTCGGAGGCATGGTGACAACCGACGACCTGGCGATGCAGGCGCTGACCGGCACTCCCGCCCAACGGGCGATGGCCGCGCTCGCCGCCGGCTGCGACATCGCGCTCTACTGCGCCGGCGACCTGGCGCCGACGGCGGATCTGCTGGCAACGGTGCCGCTGCTTGCGCCTGAGGCCGCGGCGCGGCTGGACGCGGCCCGGGCGCTGGCTGCGGCGCGCTGCCGGCCGCTGGACCCGCGGGCACTCGCCGCGGAGCAGGATCGGCTGCTGGCGTGAACGAGATCCTGACGCAGATCGTGCCGGCGGTGATCGCCGCCGTGCTGGCGATCACCCTGCACGAGGCGGCCCACGGCTACGCTGCCCTGGCGCTGGGCGACGACACCGCGCGCCTGGCCGGGCGGCTGTCGCTGAACCCGCTGCGCCATGTCGACCGGGTGGGCACGGTGTTGCTCCCCGGCTTCCTGCTGATCTTCCAGTTGCTGGCCTTCCACCGCGTTTTGTTCATGTTCGGCTGGGCCAAGCCGGTGCCAGTGGCGGCGTGGAAGTTCCGCGATCCGCGCCGCGGCATGGCCGTGGTCGCCACCGCCGGGCCGCTGATGAACTTCTTTCTCGCCTGGCTCGGCGCGCTGCTGATGCCGGTGCCGGCCGGCCCCCTGCCGCCGGGCATCGATCCGATCGACGCGGCGGTCGCCCAGCACCCGCTGATCGGATTCTTCCTGTTCTATTTCATGCTGACCAACCTGGTGCTCGGCCTGTTCAACCTGCTGCCGATCCCGCCGCTGGATGGCGGCCGCATCGCCGTCGGCCTGCTGCCGCTGCCTCTGGCGCAGCGCTGGGCGCGGCTGGAGCGGGCCGGCATTGTGCTGGTGATGCTGCTGGTGTTCCTGCTGCCGCCCCTGCTCGGCCAGTTCGGCATCGCGTTCGATCCGTTCCAGGCGGCGCTGGAGACGATCGTGCCCTGGGCCTTCCATGTACTGTTCTTGCTGTCCGGCCACGGCGCCAGCCTCGGCCAGGCGGTGCAGCATGTGTAGCCCCGTCCTAACCTGTCCCGGCCCCCACCCAACGTCTCCCGCGCTGCGCTATTCGCGCAGCGTGCGAGAGGTCGAGACGCGCAGCGTCGAGGGTGAGGGTCACGCGCCCCCGATGCCTCTTGTTCGTGCCTGGGAGAGGAGGAGGTTCGGTGCCTGAAACGGCACCCTCTCCCGGCGAGCTTCGCTCCCCGACCTCTCCCGCTGACGCGGGCGAGGTTAATGGTGGCGCTGACGCGGCCGAGCTTAATGGTGGTCCGGCCGAGGTTAATGGTGGTCCGGCCGAGGTTAATGGTGGTCCGGCCGAGGGCAATTGTGGCCTGGCCGAGGGCAATGGTGGCCTGGCCGAGGGCAATGGTGGCCCGGCCGAGGTTAATAATGGCGCAGGCGAGGTTGACAATGGCGCCGTTGACCTGGTGCTGCACCTGGAAGGCTTCGACGGCCCGCTGGACCTGCTGCTGGATCTCGCCCGGGCGCAGAAGGTGGACCTGGCGAAAATCTCCATCCTCGCTTTGGTCGAGCAATACCTGGCCGTGATCGAAGGCGCCCGCCGGGTGCGGCTGGAGCTTGCCGCCGACTGGCTGGTCATGGCGGCCTGGCTGACCTGGCTGAAATCCCGCCTGCTGCTCCCCGCCGACGCCCTGGGCGCCGAAGAGGGCGAGGAAGCCGCCGAAGTCCTCGCCCTCCGCCTGCGCGACCTGTCCGCGATTCGCGCCGCCGCCGCCTGGCTGGGCGCGCGGCCGCAGCTCGGCCAGGAGGTGTTCGCCCGCGGTACGCCGGAGGACCATACCGAGATCGACCGCTCCCGCCTGGCACTGGACCTCGGCTCGCTGGTCAGCGCCTACCTGGGCGCGGTGCGCCGCGGCACCAAATCCCGCCGCTACCAGCCGCGGCCCCTGACGCTATGGACGGTGCAGGACGCGCTGCATCGCCTGGGCGCGCTGGTCGGCAGCGTGCCCGACTGGGCCAGCCTGGAGCGCTTCCTCCCCGGCCACCTCGTCAGTCCCACCGAACGCCGCGCGGCGCTCGCCAGTACCCTGATGGCGGGTCTGGAAATGGCCCGCGGCGGCGCGGTCCACCTGCGCCAGGACCACGCGTTCGGCCCCATCCTGGTGCGCCGCAGCCACCCGGGAGTAGAGGGTAGCGCATGAGCGATGACCCGACTCCCGCTCCCGCGCCGAACGCGGGAGAGGGTTGGGGTGAGGGTGCCGCCAGCGCTGCCGAACCCCAAACCCAACCCGAAACCGAGGCAGCGGCCGGCTCGGAGCAAGCCGCCATGCCGGACGAAGAGTCCCTGCGCCTGGCCGAAGCGCTGGTGTTCGCCGCGGCGACGCCGGTCAGCGCCCGCGCGCTTTCTCAGCTCCTGCCCGACAGCCTGGACGCCGACACCGTGATCGTGGCCCTCCGCCACCGCTATGCCGGCCGCGGCGTCGAGCTGGTGGAGTCGGCCGGCGGGGTCATGTTCCGCACCGCCCCCGACCTCGCGCCGCGCCTGCGCAAGGTCATCGAGGTGCCGCGCCGGCTGCCGCGCGTCGCCATGGAGACGCTCGCCATCATCGCCTACCACCAGCCCTGCACCCGCGCCGAGATCGAGGAAATCCGCGGCACCAGCCTGTCCCAGCAGACGCTGGACGCGTTGCTGGAAGCCAATCTCGTCGCCCCCAAGGGCCGCCGCGAGGTCCCCGGCCGTCCCACGCTGTGGGGCACCACGCCGCAGTTCCTGGCTCAGTTCGGCCTGAAGGATATCCGCGACCTGCCGCAGCGCGGCGACCTGCTGCTGGAGCCGCCGAAGCCCTCCGGCGTGTCCGATGCGCCGCCGCTGACGCCGGATTTTTCCCCGCCGCCCACCGACCCCGCTGCTGCCGAGGAAACCGGCGGCGCCGCGCTTTCACCGGGGTGACGGATGGAATACATGCCGGGGGTCCCGTCCGTTCATCCCTGGCCTGCCGCGCGCGCCGCCGGGACCCGCCATCGGATCGGATGCCGCGCCGACACCGCCCGTCGGCCATGTTGAGCGAGTGGAATGTTTGATTTTGCCTGGTCCGAGCTTGGCCTGATCGCCGCCGTCGCCCTGATCCTGATCGGGCCGAAGGATATGCCGGTCGCCATCCGCACCATCACCGACATGATCAAGAAGGCCCGGCGCATGGCGTCGGAATTCCAGACCCATGTCGACGAGATGATGCGCGAGGCCGACCTGGGCGACGTGCGCGAGCAAATCAACTCCATCCGCAATTTCGACTTCCGCGGCGAGGTCGAGCGCCATATCGACCCCGACCACTCGCTGCGCGACACGCTGTCCGGCAATCCGCTCGAGCCGGCGCCGGCCGCGGACGCGATCGCCGCGGCGGCACCGGTGGACGCGGTGGCGGCGGCGGAACTGGAGCCGATCCCGCTGGAAGCACCCGCGCCGGCTGACGCAACGGCCGAGGCGGGACTGCCCTGCGCGCCCGCCTTCATCCCGCCGGCGCTGGTTCCCGCCGCCGCCGCCGCCGGTCGAACGCAGGACGCACCGGCTTTCATTCCGCCGCAGGTCGTGCTGCAACGCGGCACACGCCCCGCGGCGTGACCGGTGCGCTGACGACCCGATCCGAACACCGATGACCCGCAACTGACGACTGGTCCATGGCCGACATCGAAGCACCCGAAGATCCGATCGACGACAAGCCGATGCCGTTGCTCGACCACCTGATGGAGCTGCGGCGGCGGCTGATGTGGTCGATCGCGGCGTTCTTCGTTTCGTTCGTCGTGTGCTACTATTTCTCGAACCGGATTTACTTCTTCCTGGCCCAGCCGCTGGCCGACGTGCTGCGCGCGCAGGGCCAGCCCGACCCGCATCTGATCTACACCCAGCTCTACGAGGCGTTCTTCACCCGCATCAAGGTGGCGTTCTTCGGCGGCGCCTTCATCGGCTTCCCGGTGATCGCCAGCCAGATCTACCTGTTCGTTGCCCCCGGCCTGTACCGCAGCGAGAAGAAGGCGCTGCTGCCCTTCCTGGTCGCCACGCCGGTACTGTTCTTGCTCGGCGCCGCGCTGGCGTACTATTTCGTGTTCCCGTTCGCCTGGAAATTCTTCGCCAGTTTCCAGTCGCCGAACGGCGGCGGCGGCGTGCCGATCGAGCTGCTGCCACGCGTGTCCGAATACCTGGACCTGGTGATGAAGCTGATCTTCGCGTTCGGCATCACCTTCGAATTGCCTGTCCTGCTGACCCTGCTGGCGAAGGTCGGGATCGTGTCGTCGAAAGGGCTGAAACGCTACCGGCGCTATGCCTGGGTGGGGATGTTCGTGATCGCCGCCATCCTGGCCCCGCCCGACGTGATCACCCAGAGCGGGTTGGCACTGCCGCTGATCGGGCTGTACGAGATTTCCATTATCGCGGCCCGAATGGTCGAGCCGAAACCGGTCGAGGTGTAATCCGGGCGGCGATGATGCCTGACCGCCGTTACCGGCGTCGATGCGATCGACGCATCAGAGCGTCCAATCCTCCACCGTCAGGCTGCCCACGCGCCGGAACGCCTGGTCGTTTGTGACCAGTACCGCTCCCAGGCTGCACGCATGCGCGGCAATCAGCAGATCGAGCGATCCGAGCGTCGTGCCGCTGCGCTGCAGATCGGCACGCATGCCGCCATATTGCTCGGCAACACTATCGTCCCACGGGAGGACATCGACACGCCGGAGCAATTCCCTTACGGCCTGCCGTAGCCGTGAAGCCTCTGGCCGCATGGCCAGGCCGAACAGGAGCTGGCCCGCGGTGATGACTGAAATGCAGAGAGACGCCGTGGATGTTGCCACGACACGCCGGACCACCAGCGGGTGCTGGCGCAGCAGATGGCTGACCGTGTTGGTATCGAGCATGTAGCGCGTCATTCCTGCCACCCCGCGAGCATGTCGCGGGGCTGGCTTGCTTGCTCGCGTTCCGCCGGACCGAGGAAACCGTTGGGTATTTCGGTTCCCTTGAGCGCCGCCAGGAAGTCATTCCATGTCGCCGGCTTCCTTGACAGGATAACGTCCCCGGTCTCGGGGTCCCGGCGGATAAACACCTCCTTGGTATCAAACCGATAGGCCGCGGGAAGCCGTACCGCCTGGCTGCGGCCATTGGTGAAGATTTTGGCGGTCTGGCTCACATCCGCTCCTGGGCTGCCGATGGACGCTCGCGGGCATAACCGTTCGGTAGGCTTGTACCAAGGTATATACCAAATGCGCCCACGCCGGCTCCGTGGTTGTTAAACCCCGCCATTGCCACGACGACGCAGGCGGGCTGGGACGCCTGTTCTGTTGCGCCGCCTGGCAATTGACGCCCCCGCAGGCGACGGGCCAGTTTGGCGGCATGCATGACATCCGATTGATCCGCGCCGATCCCGCCGCCTTCGACGCCGCCATGGCGCGGCGGGGACTGCCGCCGATGTCTCCGGAGATTCTCGCGCTCGATGCCGAACGCCGCGCCCTCCTGACCGGGCTGCAGGACAAGCAGGCGCGCCGCAACGCACTGTCGAAGGACGTGGGCCAGCAGAAGCGCGCGGGCGCCGATACCGCGGCGCTCGAAGCCGAGTCGGCCGCCCTGCGTGGCGAGATGGAGGGGCTGGAGAAGCGCGCCGGGGAACTCGACGCCGCGATGAAGCGCATCCTGGAATCGCTGCCCAATATCCTCGATCCCGACGTGCCCGACGGTGCCGACGAATCCGCCAACGTGGTGCTGAAGCAGGCGGGCGAACCGCGCGACCTGGGCTTCCTGCCGAAGCAGCATTTCGAACTCGGCGAGGCGATGGGCCTGATGGATTTCGCCACCGCCGCCAAGCTGGCCGGCGCCCGCTTCGTGGTGCTGCGCGGGGCGCTGGCGCGGCTGGAGCGCGCGCTGGGCCAGTTCATGATCGACCTGCATACGCGCGAGCATGGCTATACCGAGATGGTGGTGCCGTCCCTGGTGAACGATGCCACCGCCTATGGCACCGCCAACCTGCCGAAATTCGCCGACGATCTGTTCCGCACCACCGATGGCCGCTGGCTGATCCCCACCGCCGAGGTGCCGCTGACCAACACCGTCGCCGGTGAGATCGTGGCGGAGAAGGACCTGCCGATCCGCCTGACCGCACTGACCGACTGCTATCGCGCGGAAGCCGGCGCGGCGGGGCGCGATACCCGCGGCATGCTGCGCCAGCACCAGTTCCGCAAGGTGGAGATGGTCTCCATCGCGCATCCCGACCAGAGCGTGGCGGAGCATGAACGCATGGTCGGCTGCGCGGAGAAGGTGCTGGGGCTGCTGGAAATCCCGTTCCGCCGGGTGGTGCTGTCGAGCGGCGACACCGGCTTCCAGTCGGTGCGCACCTTCGACCTGGAGGTCTGGCTGCCGGGCCAGCAGGCGTGGCGCGAGATCAGTTCATGCTCCAATTGCCGCGACTTCCAGGCGCGGCGGATGAACGCGCGGTTCCGTGCCGCCGAGGGCAAGGGGATCGCGTTCGTGCATACGCTGAACGGCTCGGGCGTCGCGGTGGGGCGGGCGCTGATCGCGGTGATGGAGAACCACCAGCAGGCGGACGGCTCGGTGCTGATCCCGGAAGTGCTGTGGCCGTACATGGCGGGGGTGGAGCGCATCGCGCCGGCGTAGGGCGCCGCCTGCGCCGCCGCCCGCGCGGCGCCGGTGCGCGCATAGCGGCAGACCGCCGGACTCCTGGGTTTCGTTCGGAGCGGCAGCCTGGAATGGGAAGCGGGCATCAGCCGCCTTTTGACCGGCGGGACCCGCCACAACCAACGCAACGCCTCAGGCGCCTGTCAACCGTTCCCAAGTACCAGACCGTCGTAGATGGTTTCGACGTCGATCTCGAACAAGACGGCTTCCAGGCGGAGCACGTTGCCGTCGGCCGGCAGTGATTCTTTCGACCGGCCGTCGGGGGCGCGCCGCCAATGCTCCACACGCTTCTCCAGCTTGTGGATGACACGATGTGCCGCAACGACGATCATGGGCTCTGTCGTGTAAGGCTGGGCGGCGTCGCGGGAGTACCAGCCCACGATATCCGGCTTCGGTGAATACGTGCCTCGCGCGTTTTCCGAGCGTTGCACACGCATACCGCCCTGCGACGCCTGACAGCCGCGTTTCCGGACGGCCGACCGTGCGGTTCGCTGCAATTTTGATTCGCACGAAGACAGGGCGGAGGAGCACGAGGGACACTGAGGGGAGCTTGGAATGGTAGCGCGGGGAAAGGCGACGGCCCGGCGATGCCGCGGTATGGTTCGCCGCGGAGGGTGCCATGGGTTCAAGCGCGTCGATGGAGCGGGTTTGGACAGCCGAAGAGTTTTTGGCGACCGACCAGATCCTGTTCGGCGACTCCTGGCGCTATGAGCTGGTTGACGGCGTGATCGTGGCCCACGCCGCGCCGTCGGCTGACCATGGGGCTATCCTGCACGGCGTCAACACCGCGATCGGCATGCGCATGAAAGGACGGAAAGACTGCCGCCCCGAAACCGGCAGTGGTGCCGCGCCGCGCAACCAGCAGCGGGCAACCGCTCGAATCCCCGACTCAATGATCCGCTGCGGCGCGCACCCGCGCGTTACTTTCGACGTGGTGTCGCCGTCCGAGCTACCGGCATGGCGTGCGCGGGACCGCAGGCGCCAGCACCTCCAGGACATCGAGGGCGTACGGGAGATCGTCGAGATCTACCAGGGGGAGCCAGCCATTCACCTGTATCGGCGGGTTGCCGAGGGCGATTGGCGTTTCGTTCCCATCAGCGGCCTGGCGGCCACGCTGACGTTGGAGAGCGTCGACCTGGAAGTTCCCCTGGCGGAAATCTACCAGTGGGTGGAGTTCGAGGCCGACACGTTCCTCGGGCAGGACCGCTGAGGACGATCGGCAAACGCAGCGAGCGGCTGGGGCAACATCCGGTCGGCAGCACCGGCGTCGGCGATCGTTCATCGCGGTCACCTGACCACCGCAGTGTGTGGGGGCGGAGGCAATACGAGTATCCTGGGATCGCACCAGCGTTGCTTACCGGGAAAGTTGCTCCGTGTGCCCCGTGGTCCTCCGCCCGTCCTCCGTGCGAATCAAAAATGGAAACGTGACGCACTGGCGGTGCTTGGGAGCGATAGAGCGAGGGTTGGCTGGTGGGGTGCGACATTGGGCGCGATCGCCAACGGTCCATAGGTCCGCTTCATGCCTCAAGCTACCGCTCGGGAGCTCGATCGGCATGACAGAGGGTACAGAAGCGGGCGGCACCGTCTTGGGTGCCCACACATGGCCCAAGATTGCAAGCGACTATCGCGGGGCGCTGGTTCGCCTTTCGACGATGCGCGCAAATGGTACGAAGATGCAGCGCATGGACGGGCCAGCATTCCCACGCAAGGGAATCCAATCGATCTCGCCGTCCCGGTATTCGGTGTCGAGCCGGCGCTCGGGCGGTTTTGCGTCGGAGAGACAGTGCCCTTCGCGCCGCCATGGCACGATGGCCCGCGGATCCACCGCTTGGTGCCGAAGGAGGAGCTGGATGAAGTTGTCAGGAGGCTCGAGTCAAGCTCAGCCGCGCGAGAGTGGCTCGACGCTAACGCAGGTTTCGATCCCTACGCCTTCGAAGAATGGCTTGGAAGCATATCCTTGCTTGCACCCGATCCCTTGATCGCAGGTGTTGGGCATTTCCCGCTATGGCGAGACCCCAACGGCTCGGAGCGCATCATCGTTCAGGCACATCGGCGACGATACCCAGATTATGCAGAAGCCGATGCTGATGCGCTTGCACTCGTTCTGTTCCAACGCCGGCCAGCGGGATGATTGAGGTCGTCGCTTCCCCCTTCGACGGTGATGGCTTCGCCATCACTGATTATCCCGAGCCCGTATGCGAACCGGGCTATGCAATTTCTTGCCCGACACGAGGTCTTGTGCGGATGGTGCCCCACCCCGCATGCTGCCGGACCGACCCGGTAAACGCCTCGTCTGGCATATCCCCCGCCACCAAGCGCGGCATCGTCACCGTAGCCTCGACTTCAGGAGGCTCAAATTTCGCGCCATTCGACACTACCGGCAATATGCCCCACTCTCCGCCGGTTCGCTGCCGCAGGAGCCCGCGCCATGCCTGTATCGATCAGCCCGCTGCACCCGGCGTTTGCCGGCGAGGTCTCCGGCATCGACTGCCGCGAGCCCCTGCCGCCGCAGGATGTCGCGGCGGTCGAGGCCGGCATGGACCGCTACGCCGTACTGGTGCTCCGCGACCAGCACATCAGCGATGCGCAGCAGCTCGGCTTCACCCGGCAGTTCGGGGAGCTGGAGAGCTACCGCACGCCCGGCCACATCCGCCGTGCCGCCGAATCGCGGCTAGGGCCGGGCATGGCGGATTTTTCCAACCTGGACAAAGACGGCAACCTGATGTCGGACCAGGACCGGGTGTGGTTCTTCAAGCTCGCCGACCGGCTGTGGCATTCCGACAGCTCGTTCCGTCCGGTGCCGGCCAAATACTCGCTGCTGTCCGGGCGCGTTATCCCGTCCTGGGGGGCCAACACCGAATTCGCCGACATGCGCGCCGCCTACGATGCCCTGGACGACCGCACCCGCGCCGAGGTCGAGCCCCTGATCTGCCTGCATTCCCTGCTGTTTTCCCGTGAGGCGATCGGCTTCACCGAATTGACCGAGCAGGAGATGGCGGCGTTCCGGCCGGTGCGGCAGCGGCTGGTGCGGACCCATCCGATCACGGGGCGGCAATCCTTGTTCCTGTCCTCGCATGCCGGCGCGATCGAGGGCTGGACCGTCCCCGAAGCCCGCATGTTCCTGCGCGACCTCACCGAGTTCGCGACCCAGCCCCGGTTCGTCTACGCGCACGAATGGCGGGTGGGCGACCTCGTGATGTGGGACAACCGGACCACGATGCACCGTGCGCGGCGCTTCGACCGGACCGAAGTGCGGGATGTGCGACGGACCACTCTGGCGGGCGACGTGGCGACGATCGAGCAGGCTGCCTGAGCCGCGTCAGCCCAAGGGGGTGGGAAACCGGCCGATACCCGGGCGCGGCCGGATATCGGCGACGGTCGGAGGGTGATGGTTACGCGGCGGTCAGCGCACCCAGTGCGCCGGCGCCCATTCCCACCGGTGCCATGCCGGACGCCATATCCAGCGGCCCGGCTCGTAATGGCCCCAGCCGGCATGACGGATCACGTAGCGCCCGCGGATCCAGACATACCGCCCGCCGTTCCAGTGCCAGTGGCCGGGCTCCCAGACATAATGGGCGCCGGGCGGCGCCGGCACCATCTCGGCCTGCGGCGGCGGCGGGGCCGCCGGCATGGGGGGAGGACCGGGCTGTGCGATCGCGCTGCCGGTACCGATCAACAGGGAGGACGCCAGGGCCAAGGCCGCCCATTTCATGTGCCGACTCCATCATGCTGCGTGAGGCGTACCGTGCCATGCGGCACGGTAACGGGGTGTCCCCGAAGGTAACAGCCTGGCGTGGAATGGCCAACGCCGGGGAATCGCAGGGCAGGGGACGACTTGCGGGATCGGGTCACGAACGCGCGAGGTGCATGGCGGCAATGCGTGGGGCTGCGGAAGGTTGCCGGCGGTTCGGGCTCGCCTGCCGTGGCCAGGCGCGCCGCTTGGCGATCGCGATCAGGACGTGATTGCCGAGCGGATGGTCTACTCCAGGCGCATCGGATCGACTGGAGGCCGGCTCGGGCCGGATGGTCGAATGGCTATCGCCCGATCGGCAAGCAATCGTCTCTCTCGCGAGATTAGTATCATATTTGCAGAGCAGGTGCAAAATCCGCAACAATGGCTGGCCATGGGCAAGAACGCATCGCGTTGGGCAACGATTGGGGCGCTTCGGTTTACGCCGGGTGCGGGCGCCGAGCCGAATGACGCCGCCGCGTCACGCCCAACGCCGCCAGGCCAGCACCCATCAGCAGAATGCTCGTCGGTTCGGGCGCAGGGACGGGTGGGTCAACGATCGATCCAGTCAGGCCGTCGCGATAGCTCAAACCGTCCTGGCTGATCTCGGCCACCGTATCCGGGCTGATCGGGAAATTGAGGTCCGTGAGGGCGCCGGTGATTGGATCATCCTGGAGGACGAGAACCAGTGTCCAATCCCCATTGTCGCTGATCAGCTCGAAGACTCCGTCGGAATCGAGTACGTCGCTCGAGGCTTGTGCCAGGCTGTAGGTAGCCCCCGGTATGACCGGGTTTTCCGAATAGGCGTCTGCGGGTCCTGCGGCTGTTGTGATATTGAGTGCGGTCAGCGTTCTGTCAGTTTCGTCATAGCTGAACGACCCGGTGATGAGGGTTGCGCCCTCGGTTTGGATGTTGGAGAGGTCCGGATAGGTGGAGCCATCGCCCAGGGTGCCGTTGACCGTGAAATTGTAGATTGTGTCGGCGCGGGCCGCCGTTGAGGCGCCTGCTGCTGCAAGGATGACGGTAGCGCATGCGAGCATAGTCCGAACAAGCGCTGGCAATCGGGCACGCATCTTATCCAAACTCCAGTCCAATGGTTGGACCCAAGCGATCGACACACCAAGCGGGAAGTTATTGTTTTTCCTCGCTTTTTCTTGTGAACAACCCCTTCGAAACGCATTTCCGCAAGGCATTCTGACGGCGCCAAAGCAATGGCCGGGCAAAGCTGCCAGCGCCTGGCCAAGCGCCGCAGGAGTTTGTGCCAATAATTGGATTCCCTCCAATAATTTTCTATTTGACGTCATATTTCGAGATATGCGAAGCTGCGTGAGATAGCGACGCCACCCTATTATGTGGCGTGGCGGTGCAAGGGGTTGAAGCTATGACACAAACCACCTGGAAGCTCACCGTCAACGGCCCATGGACTAGCCCAACCGGCTGGACGAATAATGACATACCACAAAACGGCTACGATGTCTACATAAACAGAACCGGTACATATACCGTCACCATCGGAAGTTCAACCGCTACCAATTCGATCGATTCGCTGACGCTGAACAATGCCAGCGCGACGCTCTCCATCGTCGGCGGGTCGCTCAATGTCAATTATTCTGGTGGCACCGATACGCTGACCCTGACGGCGGGCACGTTGTCGCTGACCGGGGGCTCCGTCACCGCCACGAACGGCATTTCATTTGGCGGATCGAGCGCCGCGCTTTCCGGCTATGGTACTGTCGCGGGGGCGCTGAGCGAAGCCAGCGGCGCCACCAGCAGTGGCATTATTACCGCAAGCGGCGGCGTCCTCGATCTCACGAGCAATGCCGCGTCGCCGTCCACCGGACAACCGGCACTGACATTCGACGTTGCCAGCACCGCCTCGTCGGTTCTCGAGTTCGACGGCAGCGTCGGCTCAGGCAATACCGTGACCTTCCTCGGTGCCAACGCGACGGCGCTCGCGTTGGGCAATCTCGCCGGATTTGCTGCCACCGTCTCCGGCCTTCAGGTCGAGACCGGCGGCGCCACCACGGTGTCGGCGGCGAACTACCTCAACGTCCAGGGTTCCGCGATCACCGGCATAACGGTCGGCGACGGAACCACGGGCAACGAGTTCACCGGCGTCAATGCTACGGCGACCACGATCAACATTTACGACGGCGTCACGCTCCTCGACACGATCAGTCTCGCCGCGGCGCCGGCTGCCGGAACGTTTGTCGATTATGGCGCCGCCGGCGGCATCACCGGCTCCGGCATCACCAGCGGCACCGACATCTTTCTCGACAACGCCGTCTGCTTCGCCGAGGGCACGCGCATCCTGACCGCACGCGGTGAGGTCCCCGTGGAGCAACTCGCCGAGGACGACCTCATCGTCACGCTTGCCGGCGAGCAGTACCCGCTGAAGTGGCTCGGCTGCCGGCGGCTCGATTTGTCGCGGCATGCAATGCCGGAGCTTGCGGCGCCGGTCCGTATCCGCCGCCACGCCTTCGGCGAGGACCTGCCGCGACGCGACCTGGTCGTCTCACCCGATCACAGCCTGCTCGTCGACGATAAGCTGATCCCGGCCAAGCTGCTGATCAACGGCATGACGATCGTGCAGGACCGGGACGTGCGATGCGTGACTTATTATCACGTCGAACTGGAGCGCCATGCCGTATTGCTTGCCGAGGGCCTGCCGGCGGAAAGCTACCTCGATACCGGCAACCGGGCGTTCTTCGACAATGCCGGCCTGGCATTGGTGCTGCACCCGGACTTTGCGATCAACGCTCACCTCAAATGCTGGGAATTCGATGCCTGCGCCCCGCTGACGATCGATCGGGCGACCGTCGAGCCGATCTGGCAGCGTCTGGCGCAGCGCGCCGGGCTGCTGGGCTACCGGCGGCCGTGCTTTGTCCTGTCGCAGGATCCGGAGTTGCGCCTGGTGGCAGACGGCCGCGTCTTGCATCCGCTGTCTACCAGGGACAATCGCTACGTTTTCGCGCTTCCGGCGGGCACATCCTCGGTACGCCTGACATCGCGGGCCACAGTGCCATCATTCCTCGCGGCGTACGCCAATGACTGGCGCAGGCTCGGCGTGGCGATACGGCGGATCGTTGTGCGCGACCATGCCGGACTGATCGAGATCCCGCCCGACCACCCCGGCCTGACGCAGGGTTGGTATCGTGTCGAACGCGACGACGCGACGACCTGGCGCTGGATGGATGGCAATGCCGTTGTGCCGGTCGCAACAACCGATTGTCCGGCAACAGTGGAAATCCAGGTCGGCATGACCATGCACCACCGTGTGGCGGATGGTTTGCCGGGCGTGGCGGACGCCGTGCCGGTCAGTCTCGCCGCCTGATCTGCCTTCATCCCTGGCGGCGAACGGTCCAGCCGGACGCCGCCAGCGAGGCACGGGTCGTCGCAGCGCTACCTTGAACTGGCGCAGGCCTGATCCGAGTCGTGGGGCGCGCTTGCCGATAAACCCTGGCGTGAAACGGCCGAGCCGAATTACCGTATCAGCCCGGTCAGCGGACTCGACGGATCCGCCCCCATCCGCCGCGGCATCCGCCCGGCCAGGTGCGCCAGCCGCCCCGCCTCCACCGCCAGCTTCATCGCCCGCGCCATCCGCACCGGGTCCTTCGCCAGCGCGATCGCCGAGTTCAGCAGCACCGCGTCGCACCCCAGTTCCATCGCGATCGCCGCGTCGGATGCCGTGCCCACCCCGGCATCCACCAGGAACGGCACGGCAATATGCTCCATCATCATGCAGATCATCGCCGGGTTCTGCACCCCCAGCCCGGAGCCGATCGGCGCACCCAGCGGCATGATCGCCACGCAGCCCATCTCCTCCAGCCGCTTCGCCGCCAGCGGGTCGTCCGCGCAGTACACCATCACTTCGAAGCCGTCCCTGATCAGCGCCTCGGCGGCTTCGAACGTGCCGCGCATGTCGGGATACAGCAGCGGCGCCGGCCCCAGCACTTCCAGCTTCACCAGGTTCCAACCGCCCGCCTCGCGCGCCAGGCGCAGCGTGCGCACCGCGTCGTTCGCGGTATGGCAGCCCGCGGTATTCGGCAGGTAGGTGTAGCGCTTCGGATCCACGTAATCCTGCAGCATCGGCGCCTTTGGATCGGACAGGTTCACCCGCCGCACCGCCACCGTCACGATTTCGGCGCCGCTCGCCTCGATCGCGGCGGCGGTCTCCTCCAGGTCCTTGTATTTCCCCGTGCCAACGATCAGGCGCGAGCGGAAGCGGCGGCCGGCGACCGTCCAGGAGTCCTCCCCTGCCAGCGTTCCATCCATCTCAGCCTCCACCGATGAAATGCACGATCTCCAGCGAATCGCCTGACGCGAGCCAGGTTTCGGCGTAGCGCGAGCGCGGCACGATCGCCTCGTTGCGTTCCACGGCGACCTTGCGGCCCTCGAACCCGAGCGACTCGAGCAGGCCGGTCACCGAGACCGGCCCATCGAGAGCGCGGGTTTCGCCGTTCAGCGTGACGGTGATAACGGTCTGCATAGGCGGAATATGAGCGCGGCGCGCCGGGCCGGCAAGGAATGCCGGCCGTGCCGGCGCTCGCTCCCGGGCCGCGGCCCGGTCATGGCAACCCGTCCGTGTGCACCGAACACTTGCGGAAAAATCATGCGTGGGGCCGGCCGCAACGGCCTTGCCACCGGCATCGCGGGCCAGCCTCGCCCCGCGGCGGACATCCGCGCCGGTCCCCGCGGCGTTCGCACCGCCGGTCGGGTCGGACGCCACCGGGCAGACTAACGACACGCTTGACAATGTTAGTGCGAATATCATATGTTCCTGTTATGTCGAATAACCTCACCCGCTCCGCCAACGTCCCCGCCAACCGGTCCGGTGCCCGGCGGCGAGCCGCGGCCGCCCGCGCAAGCCAGGCCCGCCGCGGGCGGCTTCTCGCGTTGCTGCGCAAACTGATCCGTCACGGCACGCAACTGCTTGCCGAGCTGCTGCGCTTGCCGCCACCGGAGGAACTCCAGCGGATCGGCGCCGGCTTTGGCACCGGCGATATCGCGGTGATGATTGCGCGTTCCGTGCGCGGCATGCGCCTCGCCGACGCGTTAGAGGACCGCATCCTCAACTCCGCCGCCCTGCTCGACAATCGCACCGCACGGCGGCTGGCGGCGACGCGCCCGGACAATCACCCGCCGCCGATCACCGCAGAGGCCCGGGCCCGCCGCGCATTGCTCGGCGTCGATGCCGCGGCAAACCCGCCTGTCGCCGCGGCGGCGCACGATGCCGCCGCCCCGTTCGATCACTGGCCCACATCCGCAGAGATTGCGGCCCGCATCTGCGGCCGGCCGATCGGGCCCGTGCTCGCCGAAATCTGCCACGACCTCGGCGTCACCAGCCGCCATCCGCTCTGGTGGGAGCTGCTGGACTCGATCGATCGAGACGGCGGCAAATACGCTCACTTTACGCGGTACGAGTCGCGGCGGCCGGTTACCGCCGGTTTCGATCCATTCGATCCCGCGCCAGGCCCCTTCTCATTCCCGGAATGCGGATTCCCATCCCGGGAATGCCAATCCCAATCCCGGGAATACCGGTCCCCTTCGCGCGAATGCCAGTCCCTGTCGTGGGCATTCGAGCCAGCGGCCGATCCGACAGCCGCCGACAGCAGCTTCGATGGCGCGGAACCAGGCACGGTCGCGATCGCCGCCGAGCCGGGGGAGGATCGTGCCTGACCGGAGCGCGGGCATTTCGCCGCGACCGCGAGTGTGCTAACCGCGCGGCATGTCCCAGTCCACCGAACCGCCGCTGATCGCCGTGCTGAACGGCCCGAACATGAACATGCTCGGGCTTCGCCAGCCGCATCTCTACGGCAGCGCAACGCTCGACGACGTGGAGCAACTGTGCGCGGAAACGGCGGACCGGCTGGGCCTGGCGATCGATTTCCGCCAGACCAATGGCGAGGGCGAGCTGGTCTCCTGGGTGCAGGAATGCCGCGGTCGCGCCGCCGGCATCGTGATCAATCCCGCCGGCTACACCACCACCTCCATCGCGCTGATGGACGCCCTGCTCGCCAGCGAGCTGCCGGTGATCGAGGTGCACGTGACCAACATCCATCGCCGCGAGGAGTTCCGCCAGCACTCCTATGTCTCGAAGGTTGCTGTCGGCGTGATCGCCGGCCTCGGCATCCGCGGCTACGGTCTGGCGTTGCAGGCGATGGCCGAGATCGTCGACGAACTGCAGGGTGCCGGCGGATGACGCGCATTCCATTCGATCCCGATGCGATTCGCATGCTGGCCGCGGTGCTGGCCGAGACCGGACTGACCGAGATCGAAATCGCGGAGAAGGACAGCCGAATCCGCGTCGTGCGCGGCGGGGCGTCCGTCGCCGCGGTGCCCATGGCGATGATGCCGCCCGTGCCGGCGGCGCCCATGCCGGTGGCTGCCGCGGCGGCAGCCTCGCCCGAGGCGGAGCTCGCCGCGCATCCCGGGGCCGTCACCAGTCCGATGGTCGGCGTCGCCTATCTGCTGCCCGAACCGGGCTCGCCGCCGTTCGTTACCGTCGGCCAGGCGGTGGCCGCGGGCCAGACCCTGCTGCTGATCGAGGCGATGAAGACCTTCAACCAGATCAAGGCACCGAAGGCCGGGACCGTGGCGCGCGTGCTGGTGTCGAACGGCGCGCCCGTGGAATACGGCGAAGTGCTGATGATCCTGGAATAGCGCGCGGTCTTGTTCCAGAAGATCCTCATTGCCAATCGCGGCGAGATCGCCCTGCGCATCCAGCGCGCCTGCCGCGAGCTGGGCATTCCCACCGTCGCCGTGCACTCCACCGCCGACGCCGAGGCCATGCACGTGCGCCTGGCGGAAGAGAGCGTGTGCATCGGCCCGCCACCCGCGAAGGACAGCTATCTCAACATTCCCGCCATCCTGTCGGCCGCCAGCATCACCGGGGCGGACGCGATCCATCCCGGGTACGGCTTCCTCGCCGAGAATGCGCGCTTCGTCGACATGGTGGAGGCGCATGGCCTGACCTTCATCGGCCCCTCGGCGGCGCATATCGCGATGATGGGCGACAAGGTGGCGGCGAAGGCGGCCATGGCCTCGCTGGGCGTTCCGCTGGTGCCGGGATCGGACGGCGCGGTGCCCGACCTCGCCGCCGCAAGGAGGGTCGCCGCGGAGGTCGGCTACCCGGTGCTGGTGAAGGCGGCCGCGGGCGGCGGCGGGCGCGGCATGAAGGTGGCGCGCGATGCCGCGTCGCTCGATGAAGCATTCAGCCTGGCGCGCACCGAGGCGCGCAACGCGTTCGGCAACGATACGGTCTACCTGGAAAAATATCTCGACCGCCCACGCCACATCGAGCTGCAGGTCATGGCGGACGGGCACGGCAACGTGGTGCATTTCGGCGAGCGCGACTGCAGCCTGCAACGGCGGCATCAGAAATTGCTCGAGGAAGCCGGTTCGCCGGCAATCTCGGCCGCCGAGCGCGACGCGCTGGGTGCGCGGGCAACGGCGGCACTGCGGCAGCTCGGTTACCGCAACGCCGGCACCCTGGAGTTCCTCTACCAGGACGGCAATTTTTCGTTCATCGAGATGAACACGCGGCTGCAGGTCGAGCACCCGGTGACGGAAATGGTCAGCGGCATCGACCTGGTGCGCGAACAAATCCGCATCGCCGCGGGGGCGCCGCTGGGCTACACGCAGGCGGACATCACGTTCTCCGGTCACGCCATCGAGTGCCGCATTACCGCCGAGGATCCGGACACGTTCATTCCGACCCCGGGTCGGGTCTCGGTGTTCCACGCACCGGGCGGGCTGGGTGTCCGGGTGGATTCGGCCCTGTATGCGGGTTACGCGGTGCCGCCCTATTACGACAGCATGGTCGCCAAGCTGATCGTGCATGCGCCGACCCGAACCGACGCGATCAACCGCCTGCGCCGGGCGCTGGGGGAGTTCGCGATCGTTGGCATTCAAACGACCGTGCCGCTGCACCAGCGGATCGTCGATGACCCCGCGTTCCAGGCCGGGGACTACACGATCCACTGGCTGGAGCGGTTCGTCGCGCGGTAGACGGAAACCGGACGCGATGGCGGGCAGGCGATCGCCGGTGGCCGGCCTTGAGATCGGCCTTGAGGCGATGACATGATCGCGAGCATGATCCATAATCCGGGCGCGGCACCGACATAGTGCCAGGGCGTCCCGCCGGCAGCGACGGTATTCCAGCAAAAGGACAGCGCAGCGACCATGGCAAACGAGAAGATGGCAGCGCAGATGTCTGGCAAGGGCGGCTTCATCGCCGCGCTCGACCAAAGCGGTGGATCGACACCTGGCGCGCTGCGCCTCTACGGCGTCCCGGACAGCGCGTATCAGGGCGACGCGGCGATGTTCGACATGGTGCACGCGATGCGTGTGCGCATCATGACCGCGCCCAGCTTCACCGGCGCCAAGGTCATCGCCGCGATCCTGTTCGAAGGCACCATGGACCGTGAGGCGCAGGGCAGGCCGGTGCCCACGTTCCTCTGGGAAGACCGGGGCGTGGTCCCGTTCGTCAAGGTCGACAAGGGTCTCGAGCCGGAGCAGGACGGCGTCCGTTTGATGAAGCCGATGCCGGAGCTCGATACGTTGCTTTCAAGGGCGGTGAAGCTTGGCGTGTTTGGCACCAAGATGCGCTCCGTCATCGAGCATGCCTCCAAGGACGGCATCGCCGCCAACGTGGCGCAACAGTTCACGGTCGCCGCACAGATCGCCCGGCACGGCCTGATGCCGATCATCGAGCCGGAAGTCTCGGTCAAAAGCCCGGACAAGGCCGATGCGGAAGCGATTCTGCTCGAGCAATTGGCGCGGCACCTCGATGCCTGGCCGGCCGGCAGCCAGGTGATGCTGAAACTCACGATCCCGACTGTCGCCGATCTCTATTCGGGCCTGATCCGCCACGATCGCGTGATGCGGGTCGTTGCGCTGTCCGGCGGTTACTCCAGGGAGGAGGCCTGCCAGCGTCTCAGCGCCAACCACGGCATGATTGCCAGCTTCTCGCGCGCCCTGGTCGAAGGGCTTACCCATTCGATGAGCGATGCGGAATTTGCCGCGGCGCTGGGCCAGTCCATCGACGAGATCTATCGGGCCTCGACGGTCAAGAACTGACGCCTTTCCGTGACGGTCAGGAACAGACACCGCACCCCGACGGTCAGGAACTGACGCCGCTCCTCGACGGTCAGGAACTGACGCCGCTCCTCGACGGTCAGGAACTGACGCCGCACCCGCGGATGCGTGCGATCGGGGGTAGCGGCGGCACGGATCGCGCGCGCCGCAGCGAGCAACGCCGCGCTTCGCTGACAGCGGCACCGGGGCCGCGTCAGATTGCGACGCGCACGCCCAGTTCCACGACGCGATCCGAAGGAATGCGGAAGAATTCGGTGGCGGGCACGGCATTGCGCGCCATCACCAGGAACAGCCATAGCCGCCACCACGGCAGCTTGGGCACGCGAGCAGGCACGAGCACTTCGCGGCCGAGGAAATAGCTTGCCTGCATCGGGTCGAATGGAATCCGGCCGTGCAATTGCTCCAGCGTCAGCGGAATATTCGGACTCTCCATGAAGCCGTAGCGCAGGATCACCCGGTAGATGCCAGGCGCCAGCTCGGAGATTTCCGCGCGGTGATCGCTCGTCACCTCGGGCTCATCCACGTTCTGCACCGTGACGAACAACACCTGCTCGTGCAGCACCTTGTTGTGCTTCAGGTTGTGCAGCAGCGACGTGGGCACGTAGTCCGGTTGGCTGGTCAGAAATACCGCCAGCCCGGGCACGCGGATGGTGCGCGATTGCGGCAGCCGTGCCAGGAACAACGTCAACGGCATGCTGTCCTGCTGCCAGCGCGCCAGCAGCAGGTCACGCCCGCGCTTCCATGACGTCATCAGCGCGGTGAGCCCGACACCCAGGGCCAGCGGCACCCAGCCGCCCTCCACGACCTTCAGCGTATTGGCGGAAAAGAACGTTATGTCGATCAGGAACAATCCGCCGAACACCGCCAGCGTCGCCGTGCGGGACCAGTGAAACTGGCGGCGGAACACCACGGTTGCCAGGACGGCGGTGCACATGAATGTCCCGGTCACCGCGATGCCGTACGCCGAGGCCAGGTTGTCGCTGCTTTTGAACGCCAGCACCAGGATCACCACGCCCACGGCGAGGAACGTGTTCACCTGCGGCATGTAGATCTGGCCTTGCTCCTGCGTGGAGGTGTGCCGCACCGTCATGCGTGGCAGCAGGCCGAGCTGCACGCATTGCCGCGTCATGGAATAGGCACCGGAGATCACCGCCTGGCTGGCAATCACGGTCGCCACCGTCGCCAGCACCACCAGCGGCAATCGGAACGACGCCGGCGCGAGCAGGAAGAACGGGTTGTCCAACGCCTTTGGATGCGCGATCAGCAGCGCGCCCTGGCCGAAATAGTTCAGTACCAGGCAGGGCAGTACGAAGAACGTCCAGCTCACGCGGATCGGCTGCGGGCCGAAATGGCCCATGTCGGCGTACAGCGCCTCGGCGCCGGTCACGCACAGCACGACGGCACCCAGCACCAGGAAGGCCAGCGCCTTGTATTGCAGCACCAATGCGACGGCGTAGCTCGGCGAGATTGCCAGCATGACGAAGGGATGGTGCACGATCTCGGCCAGGCCCAGCCCACCGATCGCGACGAACCACACCGCCATCACCGGCCCGAAAATGCGCCCGACGGTGGCGGTGCCGCGCCATTGCATCGCGAACAGTGCCACGATGACCGCGAGGCTGATCGGCAGTACGAATTCCTGCAACTGCGGGGCGGACACTTCCAGCCCTTCGACCGCCGACAGCACCGAAATCGCCGGAGTAATGATGCCGTCGCCAAAGAACAGACAGGCGCCGGCGATGCCGACCAGGCCGAGGAATTTGCGCATTGCCGAGCCGACCGAGACGCGCTGCGCCAATGCCATCAGCGCCAGGATGCCGCCCTCGCCGCGGTTGTCGGCGCGCATGATCAGCGTGACGTATTTGATCGTCACGATCAGCACCAGCGACCAGAAGAACAGGGAAAGGATGCCCAGAACCTCGACTTCGCTGATGCGGATGCCGGCGAAGAATTGCAGGCTGGCCTTGATGGCGTAGAGCGGGCTGGTGCCGATGTCGCCGTAGACCACGCCGAGCACGGCGAGCAGGACGCCAACGCGTGGCACGGACCGGCGGGCTGTGGGGCCGACAGCCGTCTCGGTCAGCATTCCCGCGTTCCGGGCGGGCGAAGGTTCGGACGGACGCTCACCAGGCTGCTACCTGTCGACGCTGCGGGCCTGCGGACGCATACGCTGCGGCCTGGGGCGATACAAGCGCGGCGGGTTCAATCCTTGCTGTCGTGCGCCGGAGCGCTGTTGAGCTGGACCCAGTTTTGCATACCGATGCGTGTGATCAGGTCGAGCTGGGTCTCGATGAAGTCGATGTGCTCCTCCTCGTCGCGCAGGATGTGGGAGAACAAATCGCGGCTTGGGAAATCCCGGACGCTCTCGCAATAGGGGATCGCCTCGCGCAGGTCGGCGACGGCCTTGTCCTCCTGCTTCTTGTCGGCGTGCAGGACTTCCTCGGGGGTCTGGCCGATCAGCACGGCATTCAGCCGCTGCACGTTGGGCAGGCCTTCCAGGAACAGGATGCGCTTGATCAGCCAGTCGGCGTGGCGCATCTCCTCGATGGATTCGTGGTATTCGTGCTTGCCGAGGCGGGTGACGCCCCAGTTGTCCAGCATGCGGGCGTGCAGGAAATACTGGTTGATGGCGGTGAGTTCGTTGGTGAGCACCGTGTTGAGGTACTCGATGACCTTCGGATCGCCTTGCATCATCGATCTCCTGGTGGGGCCTGGCCGCGGCGAGTCGCTGCGCCGGTGAAAGGCCGATGCTAACCGGGCGGTGCCGTGGTTTCCAGGCGGGATGCGGCGGGTGCGGCCGCCACGGCAGCCACCAGTCCTGAGGGGATCCGGCGAGGAGTGCCAATCGCATCGGCTTCTCGACGGGCTGGTGTTGCCGCGTGGCCAGGATGAGACCCCCGGGAAGACCGCCATACGCCGCGGATGCAACCGTCGTTCATTCTGATATGTCGCGCCCCATTATGAACCTTGCGCCGTTGCGGCGGCTTGGCCGGAACTGACGCCATGAACCGTGCCAAGGCCGCGGCTGAGCGTACCCCGTCTTGGGTCGCACGCCGGCGGGCGGGCGTCTTTACCGCGTTCAGTGACGCGCCAGGGGCAATCGCAGTCGGTGTGGCACCGCGGCCGGTTCCCGACAGTGCAGCGACGCGCGCTTCGGCGCCGGTCAATCCCACCAATCGCCGCAACTGTTCCGCTGAGCCTGGATAGCGGCCTCAGGATCGACGGTCTCGACAAAGGCGCTGGCGCTACTGTCGATCGCGTCCCAAGGTGAGACGGATGGCGCTAATCCGCGGCCAGCAGTTCCGGCCGCAGATCATTGGCGGCAGTTTCGTTGACGATCCGGCGGACAGTCGCAGAGCAGGTGCCGCATTGGGCGGCGCAGCCGCAGGCGCGATAGACCTCGCTGGGCCGGGTCGCGCCAGAAAGGGCAGCCGAGCGGACGTGGTGATCGGTCAGCGCGTTGCACAGGCAGACATACATTGGCGTGGCGCGGCCTTCCGATAGTCGTTACGAAACGCAGCTACGATACCACATCCGGGGTGTAACTGCAAATCAGTTGCAATTGGATCGGCGCATGGCGCCCTGGCGTGCCGCGCATGGCCCGGGCTGCCGCTGGGGTGGCGCCCGTGCGGTGGCGCCCGCCACGACAGGCCCACGTCGATCATCCCCGTCGCAAGCGGTCCGGTACCTCGATCCGGTAGCCGCTACGGTGTCCACCGGCTTGCGCGGTCGCAAAACTGGCGCGCAGGATCGTGCCTGGACGCGCCGCCAGGCGCCACCGCCGCGGAGGAACCCGTCATGCGCATCGCCAAGATCGAAGACCTGCACTGTGCCGCCGGCTGGCGCGACTTCTCGTTTCTGAAGATCACCACCGACGATGGCCTGGTGGGCTGGTCGGAGTTCCTGGAAAATTTCGGCGCCGAGGGGCTGAGCACCGTCATTCATCGCCTGGGCGAGCGCATCATCGGCATGGACCCGCGTCCGGTGGAGCGGATCACCGCGTTCCTGCACGGCCTGACGCGGCAAAGCCCCGGCGGACTGAACCAGCAGGCGATCGCCGCGATCGAGAATGCGCTGGTGGACATCAAGGCCAAGGCACTGGGCATTCCGGTCTACGAATTGCTCGGCGGCCCGGTGCGGGAGAAGCTGCGGCTTTACTGGTCGCATTGCGGCACCTGGCGGGTCAGCTTCGCCGAGCAGATCGAAGGTTGGACCGGGTTCGCACCGATCCGGTCGCTGGCGGATGTCGAGGCCGCCGGCGCCGATGTGGCGCGACGCGGCTTCAAGGGCCTGAAGACCAACATCATGCGGTTCGAGGCCGGCAAGCCGTATATTCACATGCCCGGCTTCAACGGCTCCGGCTGGCCGGAACTGAACATCGACGCGCCGATCGTCGCGGGGCTGGTGGCGCAGATGGACGCGTTCCGCCGCGGTGCCGGGTCGGGCGTCGGGCTGCATCTCGACCTGAATTTCAACTTCAAGACCGAAGGCTATATCCGGCTGGCGCAGGCGCTGGAGCCGTTCGACCTGGTGTGGCTGGAGATCGACAGCTACGACCCCGCGGCGCTCGCCACCATCCGGCGCAGCGCGCGTACGCGGATCGCGTCGCTGGAATCGCTGTATGGGCGGCGGCAGTTCCGGCCGTTCTTCGAACACCAGTCGGTGGACGTGGCGATCATCGACGTGGCCTGGAACGGCATTCTTGAATCGATGAAGATCGCGGCGATGGCGGATGCCTATGAAATCAACGTCGCGCCGCACAATTTCAACGGCCATATCGGCTCGCTGATGAGCGCGCATTTCTCCGCCGCGGTGCCGAATTTCCGCGTGATGGAGATCGATATCGAGGACGTCACCTGGAAGGATTCACTGGTGACGGTGCCGCCGGTGATCGAGGACGGGCATTTCCTGATCCCGACCGGCGCCGGCTGGGGCGCGGACGTGAACGAGGCGGCGGTGCGCACGCATCCGCCGCAGCGCACGGTGAAGTGGACGCGCCAGTAAGCGCGTCGGCTTTGTGCGCCTGGCAGTCAGTGCGCGCGCCGGGCAGTCAGTGCGCGCGCCAGGCAGTCAGTGATCCGTAGCTCCGGCGCTGCTATGCTTCCGGGGACGGCCAGTGCCGGGAACGCAGCCGCGGCGCCTCAGCACAACGAGTCCGAACCCCCGCCGCCCGAATCGCCGCCGCCACCGGAATCCCAGCTCGAATCATTGCTGCTGGAATCCCAGCCCGGATCGCCGCCGGAATTGTCGGCGGGCTGATCCCACGAACCGTTATCGACGTAATTCTGGTCCGCCGGCAGGCCGCCGCCGCCGCCGCCACTGTTGTCCCAGCTTCCCTGGTCCACGTAGCCCTGCTGCGGCACGCCGCCCGCGGCCACGCCTGCTCCCCATGGGCTTTCCACCGCCGGAGCGGCCGGATAACCGCCGGCGAAGCCACCGCCTTCGTGATGGCCCGAGAACATGTCCATCAGCAGATTGCCCGCGACCACGCCGCCGGCGACACCCGCGGCCGTGCGCAGTGCCCCGCCGAGAAACCCGGAACCCTGCGGCTGGAACATGCCTTGCTGGTAGTTCGGTGCGTATTGCGGCGGTGGCGGTGCCGACTGCTGGTATTGCGGCTGCGGCGGCGGCATGGCGCCACCTTGGTTCCACACCGGCCCCGGTCCCGACTGCGGCGCCGATTGCGACCGGCCACCAAACAATCCGCCGAAAAACCCGCTGCCCGAGCCACTGCTCTGCTGCGGCTGCTGCTGCGTCGCCTGCTGGGCGGCCTGCTTCGCCTGCTGCAGCTCCCATTCCAGCCGCTGGATCCTGTTCTGCGCCTCCGCCAGGGCATGCTCCTGGACGAACGCGAGCTGCGTGACCCGGTATGGCGCCTCCGG
>Ga0335072_10002873_pt1 | contig 26333 bp, 33 predicted proteins | sample Lox_Sample_21_FD_206725 | JGI IMG/M metagenome (GOLD analysis project Ga0335072, IMG submission 206725) | Soil microbial communities from Loxahatchee National Wildlife Refuge, Florida, United States - Lox_Sample_2.1 | ecosystem: Environmental > Terrestrial > Soil > Wetlands | place: USA...
GCGGGCTTTGTGGATTCACCTTTTCGCCAAAGCGGTGGGCGTCGACCTCTGTTGGGGGGTTGACAGTGCTGTAGGCGTTCGTCTTGAAGCCCATGACAGGACCGAAGAGTGGGGAGTAGATGTCGGATGCGGTATGTGGCTTTCCAAGGAGCATGTCATCGGAAAGGGCGAAAAGCTAGGCCATCATTAGGATATCGCGACAGATCTAATGTGAGAATTGCCTTACATGGTCAACGTTTGATGGAGTGTTGAAAATCTGATTCTCCATGGTTAAAGAATTGAAAGTAGGTAAGCAAACGTGCTTATCCCGATCAAAGAACTCCTCCTGAGCAAGTACTTGGACAATGTCGTGGGTAGATTGCTTGGCATTTAGCCACCAAGGAATCTGCTTGCCATCTTCGGTACCATTGACTGAGTTGACCAAGATTTGAATCTTGTTCCTGAAGCTGCCGGCGTATTTCTCAATGCTTCGGAGTGAGTAGCGAAGCTCATCCCAATCACGGTAGCGATTTTTGCCATGAGATTTCATCCATGTCCCCTCGACGTCATTGAGGACGGAGTTCAGTTCGTAAGGCCGCTTGGTATCCTGGAACTCCTTTTCTGATCCGTTCACCCAAAGGTAGACGAAGTCGATCTTCGGCTCTTCGAGTTTGCCCCACTTCTTGGTGTCAAAGACTGCATTTGCGACCCATTCGTCCTCCCAGCCCTTTAATGTGACGTTCCTCACGGCATCTTCGAAGGGTATGTGCACAATATCTGGGAGCAAGTCTGCTTTTTCCTCCAAAGATAGATGTTCTTGGGTTTCGGATTCGAGCACTATGCGTTCTTGTATTTGCTCGGGCGCGGTTATGACAGGCTCTTTGTGGGTTTCGGGGTCAAGCACCGCTTCGATCACTGGTTCGATCAGTGGAAGTGGTCGGTCGTTCGAGCCCTGTGGCGCCGCCTGCGGGACAGGCTGTTGGGCTTCGTCCTTCGATTGGTCGGCTTGGTACTGTATTTCGGACTGTCGACGCTCCGCATGTTCTTCCTCGAGATGCTTTTGTATCTTTTGTACCTCCAACTGCTGGTCTTCCTCTGTCTCCAGTTGCGAGTCGTCTGCCTCGCTCTGCTTGTATCCTGGGACTGGATGGTACTCCTTTAAGTGCTTCTCTATTGTCTGTATCTCTAGCAGCCGATCTGCTTCCAAATGATCCTCTTGCCGTCTAATCTCCCGTCGTCGATCCTCCTCGGCGTCCCTCTGCTCGGTGTTGGGGACTGAATGAGGTACGTTTGCTTCGGGCGGAGTGCCGTACTCCGAATCTTGGAACGAGTCATCCAAGGAATCATGCTGGCTCAAGATCGGTGATTGAGCAGACCGAGAGTGATGCCAAACAACGAAGCAGACGACACAGAATGCTAAGAAGAGCGGTCGACGTAATCTAGCAAGTCTGGTTGGCCTCCATGATTTTGAAATGGTACGCATCGACTTTGGGTCGTCAGACCATCGGTGACTCATGACGCATACCCTGGAGCCGTTGGGAGGGGCATGACCGAAGTAACAGAGCACTCAGATGTTTCTATACTTCATCGCTTCATAAGTAGTCTCCAGGGATACGTACGTCTAGGATATGTACGGGCAATGAACGCCCATGGTCTGCCAGCATTTGCAGCAACACCTAGAGATTCTCGAAGCAGGATCGCCAGCCAGGGAGTGGGCTGGTCCACTAGCCGGGATGTGGGGTCCCACGTCCAAACTCGTGAATGCCGAAGCGCCTTATCCAGCATGTGAAGCTCTGAAGGGGTTAAAGCATGGAGACGACGAGGACAAGGGTCAGCCAGTACCAATATTACATCTTGTATGGCGGTAATATTTCACGGGCCAGCTAGTCAGGGTATGAGACCGTTCTCGATCGATTCGAGTGCGACTCGTGTATTCATAGTAGCTAGTAAGCAGTAGACCTACAACCTGCATTTTGATTTGTAGTGGGTGTTGATGAAGTTTCATTTCATGCAAGGTCTCTCCTCCTTGACTTGGCATGTTTCTGAGAAGGCGTGATGGTTGAAAAAGAAACACCGGCGTTGTTTTTGCCGTGGATACGGGAATTGGGAATTGCGAATTGCAAAAAGGGGATAGGGGAGACCCAGCGCAGGGCGAAAAAAGAGGTTAGTGAACCTAGTAAAAAGCCTAAGCCCCAACGGTTCAAAATACTGAAAAGCCAAAGATCGCTCCGACTTGTCGGCGCGCGTGCACACTTTCCGCATGAGGGCAAGGCTTTGCCGCCCAGGCCAAAGTCCAACATCCCTCCGAATTTCCGGTGCCAGACCCATAATCGAGGGAGCTTCTCAAATCATCCACCAAAGAAGCACGCGACAACAGTAACCTTGCGTCGATGGGCTTTTGAGTACCACCGTTCAACCTCCGGCGCTTCCTATGCTTCAACGAAAGTTCCGGCCCGTCTAAGAGGCAAAGGGCCGCCCGCCCCCCCCCACCCACCTAGCTCCTTCGTTCGACCCAGGCTTGCCCGTTTGCTCGCTCGATCTTATCTGACAAAACTTGTTTCTGCGGAAACCCCGTCCTTGTCAGCGCGGCCTTCATTACACTGTTGGCAAATTCTGTCTGAACGGTTTCTGCAAATGCATAGCTTTTTGATCACTTGGGAAAAGCAAGCCAAAATTGAGCTTTGTCCAACTAACATGCGCTTTTAACGATTGGATGTCTCATAATATACATAGCCTCCACTTTCTTGTGCGCAGAATGGTGGAAACGTTTGTGACAGCAACATGAAGAGGCGAGATTATGTGGCGTCGTTAGCAGAGAATAACCGCTCCCACCAAGCAGACTCCGGAAGGCTGTGGAGGTGCACACGGTAAACATTCGTTCATCTCGCATCCGCCGTCACCCTCGAGGCTCAGCAAAGGGTACTCCTACTAACGATGTTGAGTAAGTTCAATATTTTCCTAGCTGTCGTCCCCCTGCAGCCTTGCACGTTTTTGCCCAAAGTTGGCCAAGCCTTGCCGAAATTGGATATGACCCTAATGCAGTCTAGACAGACTCCATTGTTTAGCGTAAGCGACTTGTGGACACTGGATAAGATCAGATGGGCTTCCCGGCGGTGTGTGTTGGTTTGCCATACCACGCTTGAGGTCTTCCATTCCTTCGTTTCGTACTCGAAGGCCTCATCTTTCAACACATCAAAGGTCGTCACTCGTTTAAGACCTTTGTTGCTTGTTGTCATTCCTTTTTTTTTTTTTTTTTTTACCAGTGTGTACCTAATGCTAGTCTAATTTTCCATCTTTTATACTCAAAAGATGGGTTTCACAAGCAAGGCCGCCTCGCTATTTCTCCTTGCCGGCTCTCTTTCCACGGCAGCAGCGACATCAACAGCAGGATCATGGCCAACTTCAACTTCCAGTTCTAGTTCTAGTTCTAGCTCTACTTCATCAACCTCGAGCACCGACATATGGACGACCTGGCCAGCTCCGACCGACCCTTCGAGTTCGACAAGCTCGACTTCCTACTTGGCAACTATTACACCTTGCCCATGGTGTCCATCAAGCGTTGCTCCAGCCGTCCAAAACGTCACGCAGCAACTTCAGACCCTGTCAACCTGTTCTGCGGCTGTTTCGGCTTGTTACAAGGGCAGATGCCACACCAGCTACCCCTACAGCTCATGGCAATGGGTTTCGAGCACCATTCCTTGCTCCTTCAACAACTTCGACAAGAATGCCACTGCTCAGACTGGTAGCTCTTGCCTTGTTACCAAGACAGAAGATTGCGTTCCTGTGTCGGAATACACAACAACCGTAACGAGCTACACGCTGAGCACCTGGACGACGACCACTTATGCCACGATCACCCCTTCTACCACACCTACAAGCTCCGCCACTTGGAGTACTTATTCTTCTGCAACCTCATCTGTTTGGTCCAGCACGGAGGAGGTTGTTGTGGTTATTGCAAGTCCGGTTCCAGTGTATGAGTACATCGAAAAGGACTACTGTGCAGTTTTCAGTGGTCTTGGTCCATTGGCTATGTTGGATCATTATGATGGCAGCGGTCTCTGCACGACTTGTGGTGTTAAGGGAGTTGGTCTCACCCAAGCGGTCAGCGCTACCGAATGCCGCACCGGCTACGGCTACGCCTCTACTTCGTGTGTCACGTACGCCGAAACTTGGACTTCGAGCCCTGCTCCTCCTGCCACCGTCACTGCGACACAAGTTTGGTCTTCGAAGTTCTCCACCGATGGGTCATGGGACATCACTTTCACTGGGGTTGTGCCTGCTCAGACGGTCAGCGCACCAAACGGGTGGGTAACCAGCGATCCCACTCCGGTTCCCTGGGCGTTCCACGGCAGCTGCTCTGATGGGCCGACAACCATCGATTTCACTACTACGGTGACCACCACAATGACCGTCAGCATCCCTTGGACCACCCCTACTGACCAAGGCTATAGTGGCTGGGGTGATTGGACAGCCAACCCGACGACATCAGCGACTAGCGCAGTCACGGGCTATGTACAGGTTGCGGACCCTGCCACGAGGTATCGCAAGCGTGATGGGAAATACGTCTCGTTTTCAGGTGAAGATGGAATAGTTGTGAGCGGGAATAGTGATGCTACCACCTTTGTTTACGATGGTGGGTACCTCTTGTCTGACGGAGAGTACATCACTTGTGACGGCACTGGTTACAGCACATTCGAAAAATCCGTAGACAAGCCTGCAAGCGGCTCCTGGGTCATTAGCGGTGGAGTATACGGCACTCTTAGCTGCAGCAGTGTCACCTTCTGCGAGTCTGGGCTTGGATCTCTCTTCATCGAGTACGACTCGAGTCCGTCATTCAGCTGCCCAAAAGTCTGGCTGGCATTCAGTAAGTTTTCACTTGATTGAGATCACTTTTCAACCCCATACTAATTGTTGTTCCAGCACCGCTCTCGGGTTCCACTTTGTGGACCTCGTGGACAACATCAAGCACCACTACCACTGCCACTACCACTGGCACAACTACTGGCACCACCACTGGCACCGCTGCCATCACTGCCGCCACTGCCACCATCACTGACAACACCACTGCCACCATCACTGACAACACCACTGCCACCATCACTGACAACACCACTGCCACCATCACTGACAACGCCACTGCCACCATTACTGACAACGCCACTGCCACCATCACTGACAACGCCACTGCCACCATCACTGACAACGCCACTGCCACCATCACTGACAGCACCACTGCCACCATCACTGACAACGCCACTGCCACCATCACTGACAACTCCACTGCCACCACCACTGGCACTACTACTGGCACCGCTGCCATCACTGCCGACACTGCCGCCATCACTGGCACCACCACCGGCACCACCACCGGTACCACCACTGGCACCGCTGCCATCGCTGCCGTCACTGCCACCATCACTGACAACACCACTGCCACTACGACCACTACCACTACCACTACCACAAGCTCCTCCTCATCAACAACCATCAGTCCAGCAGCAGATCCATCTTCCGACCCTGATTCAGAAGATACGCCGACTGTCACACCGAAGGCCAGAATCCGCCGCCGTCGTGCCACGCACAAGAGACGCCACGCCGGCCACTGACGTGCCCGTCTACATTCATGTAAATCATCTGCTAGACTAGAGGGCCATTAGGGCTATAACGGATGGAAATTCATACCCTGTCGTGTTGTACTTTACTATTCTACTCTTAATTCGCCACAGATTCACGTCTACAGGCGATTGAAGGACAAGGTGTTTATTGCAAGTGTGTGCATCTCTCTCCCTGCTTTGTATATGGAAATGTATGTTTTGGGCCTAGTGTCACGACAGGAAACGTAGCGAATAATTCTCATTTTGGTGGCAAACCTTAGGGAGCGTGTGCAATTGGTGCCTGTAAGTGAAGCCTGAGAGTGCTCTAGGTGCTCTGAGCACTCTGCGTCGGGCGGCTGACGTTGCGGTCGAGCCCTAGGGCGGCCGTCCGAGCACGCACTGTCGTTGGGGTCTATGGGCACTCATGCCCCTAGGAATCACAGTGTCTAGGGGCCCTAATCCTTGCCCCAGAACCCTAGCAACAGATCACCCTTTTCTGGATCATTCGATATCCACTGGTCACATGCAAAGAGACATCTCTGTCGTGCTTCGAGCCCACATATTTTGAAGCAACCTTTCCTATCTCTCATTTCTTTTTACCTCGCATTCTCCAAAACAAAGGATAAAAGGACTGCACACAATCTCGACATCGTCCTCTGAGACCGCCCTGGCAATGCGTTCCGGGTGACGAAATGCTCGAAATAGCCGATAACCGGCAAGCAAGTCAAAAACGAGCGGAAGTCATATCAGAGTTTTGATTCTAAACAGTAGACAAACCGGGGTGTCAAACAGCCCCTGCATCCCTGCCTCGTATCCAATTCACATAGGCTTTTTTTTTTGATGGGCCGTGTGGCTGGCTGATCCTTGAGCCCGTGGGCGCCTGTCCCCAAATGCCGCCCGTGTGGCACGGACCACAGTGAAATACCACTTTTTGACAAATACAGCTAATGCAGGAACCCACATATGAGCCACTACCGGATGTCAGGTACCAAAACTCTATTCTCCGAGCGTCAAAACCTTAAATGTCCAAAAAGGAGAAAGCTGGTCAGGGCAGGAACTCCCCCCACTTTCGCCCAAAAAGACACTCGACCCGGATCCACTAATCCACTTTCGGCGTCTCCGATCCCACAGGTGCCCTAATAATGAGTGCTCGCTTCCGTCACCCCCCTGAACCTTTTTGTGCACTGAACTGACACATGGGGGGGCTTGGCCAACACGAGGTCCGGAAATTGAGCCTTGACCTCCCCGTCTATAGCTCGGCAATTGGGGTTCGTGTGCGACGACATAGCATGTGTCGATGGTCGAGGGCGCGGCGCCAACGTATCTTTTCTTGTTTCTGGTTTTCGGTGGGGGCTGGATGGAAAAGGGGGCGTTCGACAACGGCGACGACGGGTCGGGTTTTTTTTGACCGTGGCGTGCGACGGGTTGAAGATTGGGGGGGGGGCTCAGCTATTTGAGATGGGGATCATTTAAGATCAGTCGAAGTTCGGTGCGAGGAGAACGTAGGATGAGAAATGGCAAAAGGATGCCAGCAGGTCGCCGAGAGTGCGGTAACAGAGGATCAGACATGTCTTTTGTTCCTGCTGTTCATTACGAGTCTACGGACTATATATCATCCACAGTGATAGATACATATCGGGTACGCAAATGCTATCGGGGTCTGTTTTCAGTGGCTTGAGAGGCATAGCATCTAGAAGCTTCTGATTATTCTTGTTGACTGCAGCATCAGCACTTTTGAGCTTAGTATCGCAGGCAACAGAACAATGACTGCAGCTAAGGTGGCAAGAGCAAAGGCATCATGAAAGGTTTAATTGAGAGTACATCTCAAACAGTACTTGCGTGCCAATTCGTCAAGTTCATGTCTGTCTTTTCCAAACCTGACTTCTAAAACTCCAATCGCAATGCGTATAAATCAAAAGGACTTGCCCGACCTCGCCCGCCTTGCTTCCGCCTTCGCGTTGGTCTTCCAGAACTTGTCTATCTCTTCTATATACCCCGTCTTCTCCAGTGGCATCTCCCACGTTGGGAGATGCTTATCCACCACATCAAGCCAGATCGCCATGCGCTCCGCACGCACCTTGGGATGCCCGGCAAAGTGGGCGAGCACGTCGCCCTCCCTGACAGAGTTCTTGCGAAACTTCGTCTGAGGTTTCAGCGGGTCTGGATGGCCTTCGCCGCGGTAGCCGGTGTAAGCGTTGAACCAACGTTGAGGGACGTGCATAGTAGCATTTCGGAAATCGTCCTATGATCTTGTGCTTTAGCAAGGAGATGGCAAAAGGGAAGGAGCGAACCGAGCGGTGAACAGCTTACAGTCTCAAGTAAGATTCCCAACGCAGTTTGGTCATGGAAGCGGAGTGGAATGTCAGGCTTATAGATCTTCCATGCCACTGTAGCTGCCATGAGCCACACCGACCACTCATTCACTCGGAGGAAGAAGACGCCATTGTTGAGACCGTGGTGATCGTTCGTAACAAGTGCGTTGATATGTGACCATTCTGGCTCCGGAGGGAGGAATATCTCAAGCGGAACATTGGGGTTCATAATAACGAGATCGCCGTCGAGCCAACTGAGTGCGTGAAAAGGTCAGCTTGAAATGTTCGAAGCAAGTTCAGGGATACGCACACGACCCATTTCAGCCGTTCGGGCGCAGGCTTTGCAAGCTCGCCAAGTAGCACTTGCAGGATGTATGCCGGCTTTGACCAAAAATCGGAAAGCGTCTGCTCACGCAGGACATGCATCGAATAACCATGTATCTCATTGTGTCTTTTATGGCCTCTTAAAGCCCGCTCGTACACTGGGGTAGGATTTCCATAGAGCATCATGACCTTTCCAATCGACGACCGTCTCTCGCCTGCAAGCCCTGGATCCTCGCTCATCATTGCATCTTGATCGGAGAATAGGAAGGGTTTGCTCGACGAGAGCCAGTCGGTGATAACGGAACCAGCGAGGAGGGCGCTGATAATCAGCAGTAGAGCCCTCAGTTGGATCCTGGATAGCATGACGAGGACATGAGAAGGATAGAGGCAACACGGCAGACGCGTGAGGTGTCTTGCCTGTCCTCAATCCCCAACAACCCTTTTTTCTGATCTGATGCCTTCAGCGAAAAAGTCGTCCTATCCTCCTCAGCTGTGTTTAGAGAATTCTTCCCTTCCTATCGTTGTCTGTGCGTAGGCAGGAGTCGGGGAGTAGAGTGTTATAGATTGAGCTGTGCTCGGAACCGCTCAACATTATAACGTTTGCATCTGGCGAATTTGTAGTGTCTGACAGCAGAGCGACGATTGGCCTAGGAGAGGTGGTTATCCAGTGCAGATTGGGGAGGATGGTACAAATAGATGATTGTGAAGGGAAATTCAGGTGCAGAGCCTTAAGTTGTGGAAGATTGTTGCAAGATCGCCCAGGCCTCCATCCTGTCCATGTTGTTTGGGATACACATTGCCAATAGTCCATCAGATCAGGGTCCAGATCAGAGCAAGGATCCCATCGGGGAGATTTTGAATAGGGGGGAGCTCAAGGAAATACCGGTACTCGAAAACCGCTTTTGTGGACGAAAGATTCGTGGGGGGCCTAGGCTTGCCCGCCAAGCCCGCCCAGAAAAAAACGGCTGGTCAACTGTAATTACGCCGCAAAATTACGACCAGACTTGGCACTTAGATCGGAGGTCTAAGTGAATATCTTTTTTGGCTGACAATCGCGACACCTTGCGAGAACTCTCAGGCTTGGAGATTGCATCTGTCAGTATTTCAGTGGAAGGCCCCTGTTCAATCGCACCTGAAAGACTTTTGACACTTTGTAGCCACATTTCTATCGATATTTCTATAGGAACATAGATCTTGGGCAAACCGTGTTGCCACCTCCAGTACACCAGACGCCTTGCAGCGCAACACAAAACCATCGTCAAGCCCTGACGCAGCAAAATTCTTCGATCCAGTTTATTAGATACACAATTCTTTTGTCCACTTCCCGCGTGTAGATGTCGGCGGCCCACAAAACGATTACCAAGTTGATACTCCATCCACCCACGAGTCCAAAGGCATAGAGTGCAGGCGTTTTATTGCCAGTGAAATGCCATATCATGTGCGGAAACATGTAACCAACAATATGCAGGATGGGACCATGCACCAAATACAATGAAAAGCTGATCTTGCCTAGGTATAGGACAAAGTTCGTCGTCAGCACCTTGTAGCATATTGAAGCTGGCGAACACAGTGTCAGGCAGTACATCACCATCGTTGCCCCGATCGAAGGCAGAAGTGTCTCTTTGTGTTGATACCACTTTGGAATGGACGTAGTCAAAAAGCTGTACCCGGGAGCTGTCTTGTAGGCAAATCTTGGAGCCGACATCAGGTAAAAGGCCAGGACGAAAGCCAACAGCCAAACAGCATTACCAAGCAGCCTTAACTGCCGCCACTCGAAACGAGCATCTGTTTGGCTGGACGGTGGAGGGAGGACATCCTTGGCCTCCCTGGACTTCTCCGGCACACTTCCGGTTGACGGTTGATCCCCTTGGCGGATGATCTCTATTTGAGCAATAAGTGCTCCAAGGAAGAACAGAGCAATTTCCCACCTTCCCCACCACAGGAGGTAGCAGTCGAGCAGTACGAAGAAGAAGAGGCGGGCAGACTCGCGGGTGCGTGCCAGGGCCAACAGGCCAACATAGAGATACATCGATCCTCGATACTGCTCCCGGATGGACCATAGGTGGTGGTCGTGAGTTGGGTAGAAAGGCTTGAACTCCCAGATGCTCATCATGTTGTTGATCTCTTCAAGCCAAAAGCGAAGTTGTCGAGCCAATGTGGGATATCTCTTGATTTGCGGCTCTCTTGAAACGCCCGGAAAGTATTTCTTGTTCCCAATGTACGGTCTTGTTCTCTCGTACGCGCCGAGGTATGCGAGGATGGCGATCATGAGACTAGAGGTCAAGACGGGCAGGTAAAGTCGGAAGAATCTTTTGAATGTGGAAAGAGAAAGAGTCTGAAGCAATTTGTCCCGTGATACAGAGTCGTTGTTGCGCATCAGACGTAAAGGCTTCATCGAGCAGACAAAGCCAGCAACAAGAAAGAAGATCATTATTCCTAGTCCGCTCGAGTACATCCATCGTATGAAAGGCAAGTCGGCAATCGATCTGTGCTTGGAGTCGGCACCCCATGACTTGACTGGGAGATCATTGAAAGCGAAGAGAAAGTGCGTGTTGAAGACAACAATGCAACCAAGACCACGCAGGCCGTCCACCCAAGAGGTGGCGTGCAGCCTTGGAGGAGATGAGCGTTCGCCAAAGACTCGACATCGTATCAACGTCGGTGCGAAGGCGTATCCAAACTGTCGCACAGGCCTTGTGATCCGAGATATTCGAAATGTTGTAATCTTTGACATAACGTTCTGACCTTCTGCGATTATGCGTCTTGATATTGGCCAGCTCTTCCAATTGAATGTGGGTTCGACTTCTTCATCGATAGCGAGGAGCGGACGGGACTGTTCCATATCGGTCACCGTCGGGTACGTTTTGTAGATTGCATTCGGTGAAGCGAGTCGAGGAGGATATGAGTGGTAAAGAGGAGATATTGTCAGGTCAACCCTTCTCGAGACGCTTGGGGTAGGATCTGTATGCACGGAAGGGCGGCAGAATTGTCTGCAAGAGCAGCACAGGTGTCACTGCAACATCAACTTTACCTTTGCTGCCTCCTAAATGCATGGGACTTCCCCCTCGTGCCTAGCTCGGTACCGTGGTGCTTTACCATTCTTGGTTGACGTTTCAACGAAAGGCAAGGACCCCTCACCAGCATGAGAATCTCGTACCCGGTATCTATTTGGCGCCGGGGTGGAGCTGCTGAAGAGGTCCAGAACGAGGAAGACTAGACTAAGCCCTGCATGGACTTACGAATCATAACGTGCAGAGTGGTCCACGCTCGAGCGTGGGCCATCAGGGGATAGACTATTGTATTGTAACTTTTAGCTTGGCAAACTAGGAATTACCGAGCCGTATTTCATACCGATACCAGGAGCACGATACGAACCTCAGAATTTTCTTTCTTGCATTCAAAACACATAACGTTTCAACCTGTTTACCTCTTATGTAATTGGGACTGATCGGAAGGATTAACTAGCTAGTAGGAAAATCGTTGCAACCTGCAAAATGTATCAGGAAGCCCACTAAAGGTTTGCTCTGTTAAGATTTCGCTGTCCGCAGGTTGTAAGTTCCAGCATTTATACTGCACGCTCCCAGTAGGCCAAAGCGCAATCCGCCCAGAAACATAAGCTGGTCTGGGGCTCCAAATGCGCTTCGCAGGTGACTTCTATGTCCCTAGGTGTTGAATCCCCTGTCTCCTCCTGGCTCGAAGAAGCACATAGAACGAAAGTCAATGGGCTGCCAATCTCGACCAATCCGTCGCTGCGCTCCCAGCAGAATAGTCTCCCCGCATTTCCTGATACCTCTCTTCTTCCTGAGCCATACCTCATCTTCATAAGACCATACCTAAGCCCTAGTTTGTGAAACCACCTCTCAGTCTTTGCTGCCTTCCTCTCATGGTGCGACCCTGGTCAACGCGAGACCGTGGAGCAGGCCAATTCAATCAACGTCACCAAATAACATCCCGCTAGGTGGACTGGTTGCCTCTGGAAGACCAGCAAAGCAATGCACTATCACAGTCTCCAAGCAATGCGCGATGTTCCCCTCAGAATAGTTGAGACGCCGTCAGTCTGTTTGTCAGTAGTTGTCGCTTACCACCTCTCTTGATCGAAGACGTATGGGTTGAGAGGTCTTCGACAGCAAGTTACGAGACGGCGCTAGCCATCCTGGAACATATTGATTTGATATGAGTTTGAGTCTCGAACGGCAGCAAGCACCTGCTGTTCGTTGATGTCCGAACTACGAAAGGGTGACATTCTACTGAAAAATGCACCCATTAGTTTTACGGCTGGTTGCCTGTCATTGTTGTGGTGGCTACTGTGGATCTCCACGTTGGCTCTTTTAGTCTTTTAGATACCCCAGAGGCCTTTACGCAGCCGCCTTGATGCTGAGTCTAACTTGAACACGCTGTGAAGGTGCATCGCTTCGTTCCTCGGCAATGTTGAAACTCGGTTCCTGCACTGGCTTGCTTTCAAAGCCGTCCATTTGCAGCACATGGGCAATGTTTCCTTTGACGAAAGCGTTCCCAAAGGCGTCTGACCGTGCTAGAAATTACCCTCTGTTACGTTGTACAGTAAATTAACTCACCAAGAAAATGCAGCGAAGCAGGAACAGTAAAGATAGTGAGGCTAGTGGCAGCAAGATCTGGCCGAAACCGGCGTGTTCTCAACACCATTCAAGGCTTCTCTACCTCCAACTTAGCTTGCTCTTTCTCCTCCAAATGTCATCTCGATATCGAAGACTTTGTCGAAGACGACGGCTGTCAGGGACGAAGGTCAAAACACGGATGTAGTTGCCTTTCGGAAAGGCACAATACAGTTTCTCCGAAGTCATTCGTTGCAATTGTGAAATAACATGAACCCAAATTTGCTTTGGCGATTCACATTGTCGAATATGGAGTTCCGGTACTTCAGCAAAATTTTAGTCCACCTGTACAGTCGGCAGAACCCAACAAGCTATTTCGCAGCCTACGGACACTACGGCGGGACGAAAGCTTCCAAATTCAGCCTCTCTGACAGAGCAAACGGCGGAGAGCAATTGAAGCCTCCATAGTAAGCTTTTTCGCGAACTTCTAGAAACGACTAAGCAAGATGAGCACCAGGACAACGTATGGCTCTCGTGAAATGACTAGATAACTCGATATCAATTCCATAATCATGTACATCGTCATCACGATGTAGTATTCATGCTGAAAACAAGACAGGCGGTGGGTTGGGTGGTAGGCTGTAAATGGGATGCTTTTGTACATCAATGTCAAGGAACCATAGCCAATACCACGTCAGATTGACAAGTCGGCACCACCATTGAACGAGAGAAATGTCATTCTACCACCTTCACCTCCCAACACAATGCTAGTGCCTTGGACTGCGCAGGCATTAGGTCGACGGTCTGGAGGAAGCCAAAGTATGTTGCCAGTTGCTGATGATACCCAGTGCCCTGTATCGTCAAGTGAAAATGGTTGACTAGGGATGGTGGAAACCTTGTTCAAGGAGAGCCCGGTATCAACCGCGTTTGCGCCTACATTGAGAAGTGAACTGTCGGGACTGAATGACAGTGCATCGTACCTTCCACATTCAATAGTGCGAATGGTCTCTTCCAGCTCGATGTCCCACAACCGCACCGTCTTGTCGTCTGCTTGAGAGGCTACCAGCCGCCCGTTAGGCGAGAATACCACCGCGCGGACCCGACCCGAGTGGCCGTCGAGTGTGCGGCGTGCCTCGCCCGTCGTCGCGTCCCACAGCCGTACCGTCTTGTCGTCAGATCCCGAGGCCACCAGCCGCCCGTCAGGCGAGAATACCACCGCGTAAACCCAACCCGAGTGGCCCTTGAGTGTGCCGCGTATCTCGCCCGTCGCCGCGTCCCACAGCCGTACCGTCTTATCGTCAGATCCCGAGGCCACCAGCCGCCCGTCGGGCGAGAATACCACCGCGCGGACCCAATCCGAGTGGCCCTCGAGCGTGCCGCGTACCTCGCCCGTCGCCGCATCCCACAGCCGTACTGTCCTATCGTCAGATCCCGAGGCCACCAGCCGCCCGTCGGGCGAGAATACAACCGCGCGGACCCGACCCGAGTGGCCCTTGAGTGTGCGGCGTGCCTCGCCCGTCGCCGCGTCCCACAGCCGTATCGTCTCATCGTCGGATCCTGAGGCCACCAGCCGCCTGTCGGGCGAGAACACCACCGCGTTAACCGAACTCGAGTGCCTCTCAAGTGTGCCACGTGTCTCGCCCATCGCCGCGTCCCACAGCCGTACCGTCTTATCGTCGGATCCTGAGGCCACCAGCCGCCCGTCGGGCGAGAATACCACCATGTCGACCCAAGCTGAGTGGCCCTCGAGTGTGCCGTGTGCCTCGCCCGTCGCCGCGTCCCACAGCCGTACTGTATTGTCGCCGGATCCTGAGGCCACCAGCCGCCCGTCGGGCGAGAATACCACCACGTTAACCGAACTCGAGTGGCCCCCAAGTGTGCCGTGTGTCTCGCCCGTCGCCGCGTCCCACAGCCGTACTGTATTGTCGCCGGATCCTGAGGCCACCAGCCGCCCGTCGGGCGAGAATACCACCGCGTAGATCAAATTCGAGTGGCCCTCGAGTGTGCACCGTGCCTCGCCCGTCGCCGCGTCCCACAGCCGTACCGTCTTATCGTCGGATCCTGAAGCCACCAGCTGCCCGTCAGGCGAGAATACCACCGCGTGGATCGGATTCGAGTGGCCCTCGAGTGTGCACCGTGCCTCGCCCGTTGCCGCGTCCCACAGCCGTACCGTCTTGTCGTCGGATCCTGAGGCCACCAGCTGCCCGTAGGGCGAGAATACCACCGCGTTAACCGAACCCGAGTGGCCCCCAAGTGTGCCGCGTGCCTTACCCGTCGCCGCGTCCCACAGCCGTACCGTCTTATCGCCGGATCCTGAGGCTACTAGCCGCCCGTCGGGCGAGAATACAACCGCGCGGACCCGACCCGAGTGGCCCTTGAGTGTGCCGCGTACCTCGCCCGTCGCCGCGTCCCACAGCCGTACCGTCTTATCGTCGGATCCTGAAGCCACCAGCTGCCCGTCAGGCGAGAATACCACCGCGCGAACCCAATCCGAGTGGCCCTCGAGTGTGCTGCGTGTCTCGCCCGTCGCCGCGTCCCACAGCCGTACTGTATTGTCGCCGGATCCTGAGGCCACCAGCCGCCCGTCGGGCGAGAATACCACCGCGCGGACCCAACGCGAGTGGCCCTCGAGCGTTTGTCGACATGCACCCCACTGTTTTTCGACCTCAGGTAGAGTGCTGATCCACCTCGGAATCTGTCTCAAAAACAGTTTTCTGATCTCGCTTTTTGCGGGGCTGAATACGAGGGCGGAACTATAGATTTGAAGAGGCGCCTTTTCCAAAATGTATCTATAGTTCAAAACGAATCGCTTGGCATCTCTAACCAGAGCTTCCAGACTGTCCTTGTCATGCGACTAGCATCCAAGATTAGTGTTATCCGTTTGGGGGTATTCGCGCTTACGCACCACGCACTTACCATCAACATAGACTCTAATTGAAGAACCATGGAAAGGCCGTCTGAAATTTTCTTCATTAGACTGAGGGCTTCAAGCCAATGGAGGAAGTGCTTCTGCAGGAACTGGTGGACGGCGCCACTGTCTCTCAAATCACAGCCACCCTCTGCCAGGTGATTGACCCAGTAAAGACATGCATACTGAAGGTGAGGAGGGACACAACGAGCGACTTCGTTGTCATCGACGTCGCAGGCCAGGAAGCCGGGCGATGGAAGATTGCAGATGTTTTTTTGAAGATGTTGAGACATGATCCGCAGGCAGTCTTCCGCAAGCCGCGGATGAATCATCTTGTTGTTCATCCAGAAACGCTCGTCCGGACATCTCTGTGGATCTAAAAGGAAATCGCGGAAAGAGGGGTGCAGCAGACGCACTGGTTGCGTTAGGTCTTCAGAGATGTTGAGAACGGAGTGTAGTGAGCTCAACACGTCCAACACGGACTGCGTTGCATTGCTGGATGGCTCCAAGAGTAATGAGCCAAGGCCAGCGACGGAGAGCACATCGAACAATACAACGATGCTACCGACGACACGTCTAAATTGTTCTGTCGCTTCCTTCTTTTCTTCATCTGTATATTCGCCGGTAACCGAATCCTGCAAGATCTTTAAGTACATCGTATCCAGATTTTTCGTTGATAATCGATTGATGGTCCGTTGCAGAACAAGGTCAGAAAGCCGTTTTTCTGGAGAAACAGTAGACGCGCCGTCAATGAAAAGACAAGCTGTGGCAGCGAAGATGAACAAACAATCCGCCTTCTCGACAAGTATGCGAAGTCGTTGCTCATCGGGCCAGTCGGGTCCCATGTGGCGCTTGTTTCTGATTTGATTTAATTCGTGTTTCAGGAACAAGTAGATATCGTGCTCTATGACAGCTCGAGGCACATCTTGAAGCACAAGATCTTGGTGCATGATGCTGTCCATGTCGCGGAAACCCAGGCGAATAGGGATTTCCGGTCGGCTTGTCAGAAAGATGCGCAATTTCAAGCTGGTGATATCTTTTGTGTTGGCCAGTAGTCGAAGAATCAACTGGACGTCTCCTTGACTGCCGCATTCATCTAAAGCGTCGATTACAAAGATGACCGGACGAAGTAGAGACCGACAATCCCTTGCCCTCCGCAGCGGCTTAAGTATGAGCTTGTTCCACTGGTCCAACATGGCTTGTTGAGCGATGCCAGGCTGCTCAGTTATTGCCTCGTAGATATATGTCTGGACCGACGGTAACGTTCTCGTCATCTGAACCGCTATTGTGCTGAAGAAGTGTCTAGCGTGTCTGCGTTCACCGCTCCCCTTCGAAAAGAAGAAGCTTGCTGCGAGCCGGTCCTTGTTGGCAAATTGATCCGCTATTGTACGAGCAATCGTCGATTTCCCGGTACCGGCCATGCCATTCAGCCAAAAAATGCATTTGCTCGAAGATCCATCCGCCCATTCTGTCACTTGATGGAGGAGGTCGACTCGAGTTTGAGGAAGACATTTCCTCTCGTGCTGGTTATCGTACGAATTGAAGGCGGCCGCTTCAACGCAAGGCAATGCGTCTAACAGACGATCTTGCTGCACCTGGTCAAGCTTTTTATCGATCCCGAGGGTGGTTTGCTGAGCCCGGTCGAGCTTTTTGTCGATCTTGAGCGTGATGGAACTTTTCACTTCGTCAGCATGTGGGTGGGAACTATTAGAAGAGATCGAGCCTACAGCTGGTCTGCAAGTAGAGCCGTATTGAATGTCGTCGTGTATCCATCTAACATCTCCGCAGTCTTCTCAAATTCCATCTTCGTGAACGGCCATTTCAAAGCACGCAAGCCGAAACTTTTCATGACCTTTCGCCTCGTCCCAGGATCCAGTTTTGTCTGCAGAAGTTGAAGATCGGACACGCATTGCTTGAGAGATTTAAGGACTGAATTCGACACGGGGAGTCTACCAGATTTCGAGTCTTCCACTATTCGTTGCGCGTGCTCGAGCACGCCCTGTAAAGCTAAAGCTTTGGAACGTAGTCGCTCAATGTCTTGCCGCGCATCATTAACCTCTGAAAGATAACCGCCACACAGTTTCACCACCTGCGCGGTGACTTGAATCACCCCAATAATGCTTGCAGCTTCTCCGATACCTGCCATCAGGATGCATCAGTCTTGAAGTCTCGGCCAAGTCCACCGAATAACCAGGAAAGCTGAACTCTTTTGATACTTGATTAACAGGGCTCTGGATTTTGCCCTAGTCAGAATGGAGGATGCGGCTTTAGAAAGTGGGGGCTGTGCAGACGTGTTGCTGACCTGCTCAGAAAGACAGTTCGCCGGACCCCAACTTCTCCCTAATTGCGGCCTAACAAATTGAGAGGAGGGGTGCCGGGCCGTGCCGCCTGACACCTCTGTGTAGCGACCAATCTTGCAAGAGCCGACGTCAAACGTCGCTTTCCGCTTTTGCCGTCAGAGTTTTCGACTGTGAGCATATAAAATGTGGCAAATGTCGAGTCTGGGAACTTATTTGTTGTGTCAGAAGTCAAGTACAATTTGATCTATCCAGGCCAGCCGCTCCTGCAATTCTTCATTTTTGTGTGGTTCCGAACACCTTTCGTCCGCAGTTACTGGTTTGAACATACACCCTGGTTTATTGAACTTTGCGAACTAAAATTAAGAGTCCCATGATGTCTCGTACTTCGATTGAACTTGTGTCACCTTCTCCCGCAGCTTCAGGTAGTATCCATACTTCTCCAGAGTTTGAGCTTCATGAAAACTTTCGGGGCTCGGGAATCCGGCTCAGTGACGAGCATACCCTCACCCACGTTAACGACAATGGTCCGCAATCGCCATCGAGGGCAAAGTCTGCCCTGCTCATCCTGGCTGTATCGAGTATGATATTCATTGGAAGCCTTCTAACAGGTATTCTGACCGTCGGGCTACCTCGGATAGCTCGCGATATTGAGCTTCAAGAAAATCTTTTGCTATGGTAGGCCCATTTTAACCTAGGAGCCGTCACATGAACTGATTCGTGAACAGGCCAGCCTCGGTGTATGCTTTGACATGTGGCTGCACACTCCTTCTTTCAGGCTCGCTGGCTGACGTCTTCGGTTGTCGGATCATGTATCTAACTGGCGCAAGCTTTCTCATTGCCTTCACCATGGGCTGCGGGCTAGCAAAGACAGGCATCCAATTGATTATGTTCCGTGCGTTTTCAGGGATTGCTCTTTCATTCTGTCTACCAAGCGCCACGAGCATGATCACGAAAGCCTTTCCTGTAGGCCGAGGCCGTAATATTGCCTTTGCTTGCTACGGTGCCGCACAACCCTTGGGCTTTTCGCTTGGCCTTGTGCTTGCAGGAGCTCTCCTACAAAGTGTTGGCTGGAGAGCGTGTTATTACATAGTCACTGGAGTGACCTTCATCCCCTTCCTTGCCGCCATCTGGCTTTTGCCACGAGACGATACCAGACGGGAATCACTGACACTTCGAAACATCACTTATTCCGTTGACTGGATTGGCGCTGCTATGGCATCAACGTCGTTGGGCCTTTTCTCTTATGTTCTGGCAATCGTGACAGCCTCTTCGAGCAGGCTACGGAGTCCAGGCAATATCGCAATGCTCAGCACTGCTACCTTAATTGTGCCGGCCTTCGTCTTCTGGATCAGGTACCGCGAGAGCCGCGGCCACTGTGCAATTATCCCACCATCTTTGTTCAAGTCTACGGCAACCTCTCCACATCGCGCGCGCATCTTCACCGCGACATGTCTCAGCGTCTTCCTTATCTTCGGAGCGTTCATGGCGTTCAGTTACTTTACCACACTCTTCTACCAGGAGATCCAAGGCCTTTCACCACTCTCCACCTCACCGCGCTTCCTGCCTATGGTTCTCATGGGAACGGCGACGAACATCATCACTGGCATGCTCGTCCATAAGATCAACGCGAACAAGCTCGTCATTGGTGCCGCAGCTTTAACAGCAATTGCTCCTCTCTTGATGGCACTTGCGAATCCGCATTCAAGCTATTGGTCCATGATCTTCGAGGCCATGCTGCTTTCGCCTATCGCAACGGACACCATGTTTACCATCGCTAATCTAATCATCACTGAGGTCTTCCCACACGAGACCCATGGCTTGGCTGGAGGTGTGTTCAACACTATCGCGCAGATTGGGAACTCTGTAGGGCTTGCTGTTTCTGCTGTGGTTGCGGGTGAAGTCACCAAGGCAAAGGAGGCCGCTGGAAACCCAGACGCGTCAGCACTGCTTGATGGATATCGGGCGAGCTTCTGGACAAGCCTGGCAGCCAGTGCGGTTGTAGTGGTCATTGCAGGGTGGGGTTTGAGGGGAAGCGGGAAAGTCGGCTTGAAACGAGAATGAAGTTGGCTATTGTCTGTCTAGTCGCGAAAGGCACCTATGAACAATGGCCGGCAATCTCAGAACCAGCATATTGAGAGCAAATCTACTTTGAACATTACAATAGAGCAGAACACGTGCACGCATGACCCGCGTTCGACTTGACCATCTTGGCCGCCCAGCCATGGCGATCCTGCGCTCCAGTCATGAGGTGAGCAAGGCAAAGTCGTAAGCTGAATCATTGAAGGAATTAGTCCGCCGAATGAGCCAACGCGCTAGATCTAGTGCAGTTTGAACCCGTTTTAGATCTTGTATACTTCTCCTTTCCTCTCTTGATTTCAGTGTCCAGTAACGATCTGATCAATGGTGGCATCCTGTGTCTGGAGATGGCCGAACGTGTGGTTCATGACGCTAAGCTAGGAGGAAGCGTGGAAGAGCTCTGACTGACGATCAGGCTATACATTAGAACCGCGTTGGCTCTGCGTTGCTGCTCAACTTGTTTGTTTTAAGCCGCCCAACGTATAGTATACAGAATACTGTACAGGATGGATGCAAGACATCAATTTATCACACCTCCAATTCCGAAACCATAAACGTCCTTGTCCGTGTGATGACTGTTGGCCTCTCACCACTATCCAGAGAGCGCGAGCCCGAAGAAATCCGCGGCGTCCTTGTTTCTATTTCCTTTCCTCCTTCCCGTCGTCCTTCTGCTTCAACTGTGGCATTAGACACGCCGCCTCTGAGCCAGCGATCGTCGCTAACGCCCCCGGCTACTTTTGCCCGCCCGAGCTCGTTCAGTGATATGAGCGTTCCGTCATGGTTTGTCCCTTTGACTGTGCTGAGCATGTAGGAGGAATATTAAGATTTTGCAAGGATTCCAGAGCGCAAACTGGACCCGGGTGCACCAACACTATTGGCAATGTAGCTTGAGCGGACGGGCTGGAGGAAGGGCTTGAGGGAGGTCATGCAAGCGGATATGAGGCATAATTCGAGGGCTGCTTTGGTCGAGATGTTGGTGATGATGCTGGTGACGGTGGGGTCGGAACTTTCTGACGGAGAGAGGTAGAAGAGGCGAATCGCGACGATGGGGATGAGTCTGCTGGCGTTAGATTGCGCGAGGAAGATTGACAGGTGCGGAAACGTACACAAGACGGCAGCCGAAGGCGCCGAGGATGAGGACTCGCTTTCAGAAAGGCATGTTGAGGCCCCAAATGAGCTTGATCGTGAGCGCCCACAGAGAAGCCTCAATGATAAGGCCGACGACTTCGATTCCAATCCATCGAACATGCTAGAGGACGTCAGGCCAAGCAGGCCCAAGTACAGTAGAGTATGGAGGAAGCCTACCATTGCCTCAGAACCGTCTAGTGTAGCCCAATGTTGAACAAGATTGCCCCGCAAGGCGATGACGAGGATTGATGCTATTCTCCACACGCCAAACACCGTAGCGAGGACGTATGCTAGTCAAACTTGCGGCCCATAACGGGTCAGATGTCCCATGAAGAATCCAGTCGAGACCTTGGAAAGGCCAATGGAGACGACGTAGAAGAACTGGCTTGCATAGAGCGCCTGAATAAGAATCATCTCACTATCGAAGTAGTACCATTTCTACTTGGTCCTTGCGCGGCTCAAGTATGCTAGCCAACGGAACATCATAGTCATATGTATGGCCCGGAAGGTGGCTGAAAAGCTTCCTCAGATAAGTCGTCGTCCCAAGTGGATGAGACTTACAAATGCGGCCGCTATTGTCGGAGCCGTCCAAGCCCCAGTTTTTGCTTCCTCTTAACTTTGCCCAGACTCGTACAAGGAATACCAAAGCCGATCAAGTGAATAACAATGCGGTTGCAGTGTTAAGGCAAGGGGCGCGACTTTCAGATATACTTGGAAGAACAACTGAGCTCCTGGTTCAAGCAATCAGTCCGAGTTGGAAAGGGCAAGGTCGGTGGTTTTATCCAGAAGCCGCATATCCGCAGCGAGTGATTCGCAAATCAGTTACAACGTGGCATGGAGCATTTAAGAGGATTTGAATTCGATCATTTTCAACCAACCTTCCGAATTTGGATAAGGGGAATAGGCAGATCAATGCTTACAGATAAGGACGCGAAGACTGGCGTGGGATGTCGCGGGTAAAGATGCAATGCTACCCTCTATAGTACAATATATGCCCTGTTCCACCAAGGACCTTTGCAGTGGGATGAGAGATGACAAGAACCGGCGTCCAAGCCAAGTGGGTTTCAGACGCACGCCAACGGGCCAGTGCATGGCTGGCAATCGGAGATCGAGGCCAACGACCTGGAAGAGAAGAGACGCGAACGAGAGAACAAACTGCTCAGGCCGTGGAGTGACCAGAGCTTTCATCCATTTCCATAATCTAATGCTGCAGGACTTCGTAGCGCTTATTTTCCCATGCGGCTTGCTAGCGGAATCTGGTTGATGGGCGGGAGAGCGACGCCGACAAGCGCACCGTGCCGAGGTGTGTGGTTCTTCACCTTAAAGCCATTGGGAGTTGGGCCCTGGCCATGTTGCACCAGCTTGGCCAGGGTCCATCCCGCCTTCCCTTCTGGGCCTTGGGAGCTGCCATGTGGTTCATTTGTGAGTTGGCGGTGTGTTTCCTTCTCCCCTAAATTTCCCGTCCGCCCACTCTGAATTCCCTTTTCCCCCGTCGTGTGCAAGCTCACATCCAACCCGTCTGCATTCATTTACCTTATACCTATCCACAGGAACTCACTTTGCACCATGAGCTCCCCAGCAGCTTCACCTGCGAGCCGGGAGGGAGACGCGGTGGAGATGGTATCCCACCCAAGCTCTGGCGTATCCCCGAACGACTACTCTTGGGAAAAGGGCCCTGTTGCGGGCGTTGAGGTGGCTAAGGATGAGGTCCACGATGACCATGATGAGCACCGCACTGCAACCAAGTCTACACGCGAGGACGCTGAGAACATGCGGCGTATGGGAAGGAGTCAACAGCTCGTTCGGCACTTTCGCCTCCTCTCCGTGGCATCCTTCGTCGCGATTGCTACAGCAGCTTGGGAAATCGGTCTTTTTGAAATCTCTCCTGCGCTCACTGATGGAGGCCGGCCAGCTCTGGTCTACTCCGTCATTTGGAACTTCATCGGCTTTGGTCCTATCTACCTGAGCATGGCGGAAATGGCCAGTATGGCCCCCATCGCTGGAGCCCAGTATCACTGGGTGAGCGAATTTGCACCCGAAAGTCTTCAGAAGATTCTGAGCTATTTCACTGGGTACGCTCAGCACTCAAATTGATGCCCAGACGTTTTCGGAGCTAACCGTGCACAGTTGGACCTCGACAATGGCATGGCAAGCAGGAAACGCACTTGGTGTTTTCCTCGTCAGCACTCTGGTTCAGTCCATCATCTCCATCAACAAACCGTCTTACACGTTTCCTCCCTGGCAGGCGACGCTCCTGGTCATCGGTGCTGTTTGCATAGCTTTCATCGGAAACGTTTTCGGCTCAAAGATACTTCCCTACTGGCAGAATGCAGTCTTCGCGATACACGTCATGGCGTACTTTGCCTTCATCATCCCCATCTGGGTCAATGCGCCAAGGGCCTCGTCCCAGCAAGTCTGGACTGAGTTCTCCAACTCTGGAGGTTGGTCTAGTTTAGGACTTTCCGTGATGATTGGCCAATTGTCCGGCATCTATACCCAGGTCGGAATTGATACGGTATAGTGACGAAATCCTGAAACTCAATTGTCTGAAGGCTAATGGTCATGAAGGCAGCGCACATGGCAGAAGAAGTCAAGGACGCGGCCAAGTCGGTCCCAAAAGCAATGATGAGCATCTACCTTGTCAACTTTTGCCTGATCTTCCCAGCTATCCTTACGGTCTGCTACCACATTCCAAGCGTCAGCGACGCTCTCACCGACCCCACAACCTACCCAACAATCTACGTCCTGCGACAATCGATGTCCACAGGATGGATGACAGTCATACTACTCATTGTCGTCCTGTTGCTCATCTGCTCAAACATCACATACCTCGCGGCTGTCACTCGCGATCTCTTCGCCTTCGCCCGTGACCAAGGGCTCCCCTTCTCCAACTGGATCGCGAAGGTCGATGAGAAGCGCAACATTCCTCAAAACGCCTGCATTCTCACTAGCATCATCAGCATCTGCTTAGCCCTCATCTACATAGGCAGCCCTGTTGCCTTCTACGCCATCACCTCCTTGCTCACTGTAGCTCTGTTGCAGTGCTACTGTCTCAGTATTGGCTGCTTGCTGTGGAGGAGGATCCGTCACCCGGAGATGCTGCCTCCAGCTCAATTCTCCCTGGGCAAGTTCGGCATCCCAATCAATACCGCGGCTGTCATTTACGCGTTCTGGAGCTTCTTCTGGAGCTTCTGGCCCCAATTTTACCCTGTCACCGCATCTGGCTTCAACTGGGCCTCGGTCATTTTTGTCAGTGTTTTGATTGGCGCCCTGCTACACTTCGTGTTCGTGGCTCGCCACAAGTACACTGGTCCTGTGGCCTTGGTCGAGGGCAGGAAGGTGCATGCCAGGTAAGCGGTTTTGCCGTGGATCGTCATTTGTGTTGCGTCTGGGAGACGGTAGACGATAGGCCAGCGGCTACACGGGAAGATGGCGAAAAGAGATGGTCGGAACTCATGTTCTAAACTGCGCAAAACTGTTGCGACGGCAAAGCTCCCCATCGAACTTGCGGCATTTTCCTTGTTAATCTATCTCACTTTCAGCTGCGCAGGAGCCTCAGTCACAGGTAAAAAATTTCATAGACTTCTTCCATCCGCGGCTGAGGGACTGTTCTTATAAGCGATGCTGAGGTTCCAGGTAAACGAAGGCTCGACAGCAAGCGTCAGAGCGGAGAGGGTAAGATAAAGGTAAAGACCCTGATAACGTTGTTAACCTATGCGCAACAGCTCAGAGATACTTTGCTCTAAAATGCCCGGTTGATTAAGAACGTCATTCCAAAACGCTGGGCGGACTGGATGAGAGGGTGTAGGCCCTTTTTGGATTTATTGCAATCTAAAAGCGGTACGGTGGATATCAACAGTAGAAAGCGACTAGAGTTGCATGAGCAACCTTGACGAGGACAGAGTAAAACGAAATATGCACATGAAGAGGCACGGTAGGTTCCCCAAAATATAGGCGGCGCGCAGTGGGCAGTCGGCGCTTGACTAGATCTGGTTTCGCTGCTCTTTTCGGATTTGGGCAATGCAGGGGAAGCTTCGTAACTACAGTCTTTTTCTGCTCTAATTCCGATTTGGCGAATATCCTCGCTCCTTTGATGTACAAGGTTCCTTCTCTTCTCTTAGTGTCTTGTGTCTGAGCCATTCTTCATCTCGTGCCCGCCTTATAGACAGACGTGATTTGCTTATGTGTGTCCGCATTGCTCTAGCCTTGGTTATCACATCTCGTCATCTACGGATTGAGATACTAAAACCAAACTGTCCAACTCTTTCCTGCCCTTTTGTAAGACAAGATCGTCTTTGCAAACAAAACCTCCTCCTTACCGTCATAGGCGTTGTATTGATTGCTATCATGTTGCCGCTTAGTCCCCAAGTCATATGGCGTCCGCCACCCGACCTCGTTGGCAAGATGCCAATGGACATCTACTGGCAGCACATCAACAAGAAGTTCTCGCAGTCTCTTAAGACTACCCATCAGCTACACTCCTGGACTGTGGCGAATTAGCAGCACTTCGGGCTGGATTTATATGGCTATCTCGAACTCATCCTACCACTTCCAACTGGTACGACGAGAGCGTACGATGACTCTCTGCCCATATCATCAGTTCCACCCTTCTTTGAAGGGCTATAACTCAATTATGTTGAACACGTCCCTGCAGAACGCGAAGCGCCATCCCAAGAATGTGACGCTACTGGGATTGTGCCAGGGGCAGGACCTAGACGGAGAAGTGGAAAAGGTTACTTAGCGGGTACTGAAAGGGAAGGCCCGGAAGGCGAGTAATGCGCTCAGAAGTGGCTCAGTCGGGAAAGGAAATGCGGTCGCAGCGCTTGTGAGCAGCTCAATCGAGGCTGTGGTGTTGTTTCTGAGTTCCGAGCCTGTTGGAGCCGTCTTTGCAAATGTTAGTCCCGATCTGGGCGTCGAGGTATGTAGGAGAACAGTTCCAGTTCTGCGAGACGATCAGCCAGGAATTGACTCCGAGATATGTGCCGAGGTTCATTGTGGAAGTTGATGAGGTGCCGGGGACGATTAACGGGAAGAAGGTCGAGACAGCGGTGAAGCAGATTATTAGTGGGAGGGAGATTGGGGTTAGTAGCACGGTGACGAATCCGGAGTGTTTGAGGGGGTATAGGAGATGGGTGGGGTTT
>Ga0335072_10002874_pt1 | contig 26331 bp, 24 predicted proteins | sample Lox_Sample_21_FD_206725 | JGI IMG/M metagenome (GOLD analysis project Ga0335072, IMG submission 206725) | Soil microbial communities from Loxahatchee National Wildlife Refuge, Florida, United States - Lox_Sample_2.1 | ecosystem: Environmental > Terrestrial > Soil > Wetlands | place: USA...
CACTTCCTGCCCATCTACGTCGGCGTCCAGGCCGAGTTCGACCAGATCACCTCGCCGTCGAGCCAGGCGGTCGCCGCCGCGCAGGACGCGGTGACCCAGGCGGCCGCGCTGGGCCTCGGCGCGGGCAGCCCGATCTACTACGACATGGAGGCGTATCCGGCCAGCCAGGAGAGCAACGCCCTGGCGTTCCTGTCCGCCTGGACCACCGAGCTGCACGCCGAGGGCTATAAGTCCGGGGTTTATAGCAGCTCCTCGTCCGGCGTCGCCGACCTGGTGGCCAACTACGGCAAGGACGCGATGCCGGACGTGATCTGGGACGCGCTGTGGAACGGCGCGGCCAACACGGCCGACAGCGTGATCCCGGCCGCCGACTGGGCCAATCACCAGCGCGCCCATCAGTTCAACGGCGGCGCCAACGAGACCTACGGCGGCGACACCATCGACGTCGACCAGGACTATCTGGACGTGAACCTTCAGCCGCCGGGGCCCGCCCAGCAGGGCCAGGCGGCGTTGATGACCGAGACCGGCCAGGTCAGCGACTACGTGATCCGCAGCAAGAACCTGTATGCCTACTACCAGACGACGCCCGGCGGCGCCTTCGCGGGCCCGAAGAAGCTGTCCAGCAGCAACAACCTGACCGGCACCCCGGTCGCGGTGCAGACCGCCAACGGCGCGATCTCGGTCTTCGCCGCGACCACCAGCGGATCCATCCGGGGCGTGGTCGAGTCCGCGCCCGGCGGCGCGGCGACCAAGTCCATCGTCCTGAGCGGCCACTTCACCGGCGGCCTGGCCGCCATCGCGGCGCAGAAGGGCACGGTCGCGGTGTACGCGGTCGGCACCGACCGGAACCTGTACAGCTTCTACCAGACCAGCCCGGGCGGCGGGTTCAAGGGCGCGAAGCGGCTCACCGCCAGCGGCAACCTGACCGGCGTCCCGGCGGCGGTGCAGACCGCCAAGGGCGTGATCTCGGTGTACACCAGGACGACCGGCGGCGGGGTGAAGGCGGTCTGGCAGTCGGCCGTCGGCGGCGCGGTGACCAAGACCGCCGGTCTCAGCGGCCACCTGTCGAGCAGCCCGGCCGCGGTGATCACCAGCACGGGCGCGATCGCCGTGTACGCGGTCGGCAGCAACGGGCAGCTGTACGGCTTCGAGCAGCGCAAGCCGGGCGGCGTGTTCATCGGGCCGGCCAAGCTGACCACCAACGGCGGCCTGACCGGCACCCCGGTGGCGCTGCCCGGGGCGGCCGGGACCGTGTCGGTCTACGTCCGGAGCAAGGGCGGGCCGGTGCGGGCCCGGTGGCAGAGCGCGGCCTACGGCGCGTTCAGCCACGGTGCCACGCTCACCGGGCGGCGGATCGTCGGCGACCTCGGCGGCATGGTCGCCGGGGGCGGCGTGTCGCTTTACGGCACCGGCGCCAGCGGCCTTCAGTACGCGGACAAGGCCGGCGCCGTCGTGGGTTCGTTCTCCGGCTGGCGGGTCATCTGACGGACCCGCTTCATAGACTGGCGCGGTGGTCGCCCAGGAACTCGCGCAGGAACTCGCGCAGGAACTCTCCCCGGAGCCGGTGAGCGGGGCACTGGACGTGCTGCGCCGGGTCTTCGGGTACGACGCGTTCCGGGGCGAGCAGCGGGACATCATCGACCACGTCACCGGGGGCGGCGACGCCCTGGTCCTGATGCCGACCGGCGGCGGGAAGTCGCTCTGCTACCAGATCCCGGCCCTGCTGCGGGACGGCACCGGGGTGGTCGTCTCGCCGCTGATCGCGCTGATGCAGGACCAGGTGGACGCGCTGCGGGCGCTCGGCGTCCGGGCCGGGTTCGTCAACTCGTCCCAGGATCCCGGCCAGCGCCGCGCGGTGGAGACCGCGTTCCTCGGCGGCGAGCTGGACCTGCTGTACCTGGCGCCGGAGCGGCTGAGCTCGCCGGCGGCGCTGCGCCTGCTCGACCGCGGCGCGATCTCGCTGTTCGCGATCGACGAGGCGCATTGCGTCGCCCAGTGGGGACACGACTTCCGACCCGACTACCTGGCCCTGTCCGCGCTGCACGAGCGCTGGCCCACGGTGCCCAGGATCGCGCTGACGGCGACGGCCACCCGGGCCACGCACGCCGAGATCGCGGACCGGCTGAACCTGGGCGGCGCACGGCACTTCGTGGCCAGCTTCGACCGGCCGAACATCCAGTACCGCATCGTGGCCAAGAACGAGCCGCGGCGGCAGCTGCTCGACCTGATCCGCGCCGAGCACCCGGGCGACGCCGGCATCGTGTACTGCATGTCGCGGGCGTCGGTGGAAACCACCGCCGAGTTCCTGGTGCGCAGCGGGATCGAGGCGCTGCCGTATCACGCGGGGCTCGACGCCACGACCCGGGCCGCGAACCAGGCTCGGTTCCTGCGCGAGGACGGCCTGGTCATGGTGGCCACGATCGCGTTCGGCATGGGCATCGACAAGCCCGACGTGCGGTTCATCGCGCACCTCGACCTGCCCAGGTCGGTCGAGGGTTACTACCAGGAGACCGGCCGGGCCGGGCGAGACGGGCTGCCGTCCACCGCGTGGATGGCCTACGGGTTGCAGGACGTCGTGCTGCTGCGCAAGCTGATCGACTCCTCCGACGGCGACCGCGAGCACCGGCGCCGCCAGGCGTCGCACCTCGACGCGATGCTGGCCCTCTGCGAGAGCATCGAATGCCGCCGCGGGCAGCTCCTGGGCTACTTCGGCCAGCAGGCCGGTTCGTGCGGCAACTGCGACACTTGCCTGACCCCGCCGTCGGCCTGGGACGGCACGAAGGCGGCCCAGAAGATCCTGTCCACCGTGTGGCGGCTGGACAAGGAGCGGCACCAGAAGTTCGGCGCGGGCCAGGCCATCGACATCCTGCTCGGCAAGCAGACGGAGAAGGTCAGCAAGTTCCGCCACCACGAGCTGAGCGTGTTCGGCCAGGGCACGGAGCTGCGCGACACCGAGTGGCGCGCCGTGGTACGCCAGCTGCTGGCCCAGGGCCTGCTGGCCGTGGAGGGTGAGTACGGCACGCTGGTGCTGACCCCGGGCAGCGACGAGGTGCTGTACCGCGGGCGGGAGGTACGGCTACGGCGCGAGCCGGAACGGGCGGCCCCGGCCCGGCGGGCCAGGGGCGCGCGGGGCGGCGGGAACGGTGCTGTGGCTGGTGCGGGCGGGGCGGGCGGTGCCGACGCCGGGGATGCCCTGCCGGAGGCGGCCGCGGCCGTGTTCGAGCAACTGCGGGCCTGGCGGGCGGCCGCCGCCCGGGAGCAGGGCGGGGTGCCCGCATACGTGATCTTCCACGACGCGACGCTGCGCCAGATCGCCGTGCAGTCGCCGTCCACCCTGGCCGAGCTGGCCCGGGTCAACGGCGTCGGCGAGACCAAGCTGGCCCGGTACGGCCAGCAGATCCTGGACCTGCTGGCCGAGGCGCCCGCCTGAACCGCAACTTCCAGATGTCTGGGAGTTGACCGAGATCCGTTGACGCGCGCCGGCGCGACTCGGCATCGTCGGGGACGGGGTCGCGGAGAGCCATGCGGCCGTAGGAACAGGAGACGGTGCCCGATGAGCAAGCGCGGGGAAGAGGCGCGCCGCCCGGCGCGTGCTCCGCTGCCGCGGCGGACCAGGAAGCGGTGGCTGGTGGCGGCGGGCGTCGCCGTGTGCTGGCTGTTCCTGCTGGACGTGACCGGTTCGCTGATATCGGCGACCATGCTGCTGGCCTTCCTGGCCGGTCTCGGCGTGGTGAGCGCGGCGATCCTCCGGGCGCTGGGCATCTCGCGGGATCATCCGTATGTGCGCAAGCTCGCCTCCCGGCCCTGGCGCGACGGGCAGGAGGTGCTGCAGCTCGCCCTGCGGCACATGGCCGAGGTGCTCGTGGTCACGCCGAACGGCTCCCTGATCGCTCCGGATCTGGTCGAGCTGCGGATGCACCCGGGTGACCTGAGCTCCCTGACCGAGCGGATGGACCTGAGCCTGATCGCCGAGAGCGCGGCCGAGGTCTACGCCGAACAGGTGGCCGCGCGCGGCGCCCGGTTCGCCGGGCCCGGTCCGGCTCAGGTGCGGGTCATCGCCGACCCGGCGGTCCCGCAGGGCCGCTACCGCCTGCGGCAGGGGCAGCCGGTGGACGCGGGCCGTCCGTCCGGCTTCCCGTTCGGGCCCGACCCCGCGTCGCTGCCCGGAGCGCACCTGCACGATCCCGAGTTCCTGCGGACCGGATCGCAGCTGGCTTACGCGGCGCCGCCGGCCGGGGTCGGGGCCGACCGGCCGTCCCAGGCCGGCGGACCGTCCCAGGCCGGCGGACCGGCGCGGGCGGGCGGACCGGCGCAGGCCGGGCGGCCGGCGCAGGCGGGCGGGCCGTTCGCCGTTCGGGGATCCGTGGCCGCGAGCCCGCCGTACCCGGGCTTCGTCGGCCACGATGGCAACACCCGCGCGCAACCGGAGCCCGGGCCGAGGACCGTCACCGACCTCCCCACGGTCATCGAACTGGGCCGCGGGCCGGCCCCGGTGCTGCGCCTGGTCACCGGCGACTCGAGGACCGAAACCCGGGTCTCCGGCGCTCGCGCCGGGCGGGGTTCGGTCGAGCTGCGGCTGCCCGACGTGCCGACGGTGTCGCGGGAGCACGCCAGGTTCACCTACTCCGACGGCCGCTGGTGGATCGCCAACCTGGGCCGCAACGGGCTCTGCCTCAATGGCTCGGCGCTGGTCGGCGAGCAGCCGCTCGGCAGCGGCGACTCGATCCGCTGGGGCATGCGGCCGGACGCGCTGGTGTCCCGGGTCGAGATCGGCTGAGCCGGGTCCGGGCCGAGCACGCCGCATCGGATGCCACAATTGTCATCTCAAGCAAGGCACGATGAGACGGCCGCCGCATCGGCGCGCCGTCGTTTGGGGTGGCGGCGCAGTGGCGACAGGCCAGCTTTTCATCTGGTCGCCGGCCCGCGGCGAGTGGGCCGGGTGCCCGCCCGATGAGATCACCTGGCTGGACCGCAGCCTGCTCAGCGGGAACGAGGACCTGACCCTGCACCGGGCTCCGCGGTGTGCCGGGATCCGGTACGTGCATCGCCGGTGGGAGCTGTTCAGCCGCGATGCGACCTACCGCGTGTACGTGGCGCCGCACCCAGGCGGCGGCGCGCCGGGCGCTGGCGCGCCGGGCGGCGGCGTTCCGGGCGCCGAGGCCGTGCAGCGCTCTGCCCGGCACGTCCTGCCCGCGGCCCCGGCGCACTACGAGGCGCTGCCGATCGTGCTCGAGCAGGGCTCGTGGCTGATCAGCGTCGGCTCCTGGGTGCTGCCGCTGCGGCTGGACGGGCCGCCCGCCCCGGGCCGCGGGCCGGCCACGGCGCCCGGCGCCGAGCAGCCGCGCACCCGCGACAGCACGGTGCTGCGCAACGCGGCGCTGACCAAGCGGGCCGGGCCGGCCGGGGACGAGGCGGTCGCGCACGTGCGCGGCTACTTCGAGCGGAACGCCACGGCGCGGCTGGCGATGGCCTACTACTACCAGGAGTACATCCTCGGCCTGCCCGCCCCGCACCCGGTCCAGATGATGGACGTGGTGATAGCGCTCGACCTCACCGGCGAGGGCGCGGTCTCGGACTACAAGAAGCTGCTGCAAGGCTTCATCTGGAGGGAGCGCGGCCACGCCCGCGACCTGGCCGACTTCCTGCTCTCGCACGCCCTGCTGACCCCGGCCGATCTCGACCAGGCCCGGCAGGCCGCGGCCGACAACGAGCGGAGCGGGGTCTGCGAGCGGGCCAGGCAGCGGCTGCGGTACCGGCCGAAAGGCGGCTAGCGCCCGCTCAGCCGATCATCGACTCGACGTTGAAGTGCCGCTGGAGCAGGCCGAACTGCTGCATCAAGTTGGCCACGCGCTGGATCAGGACCGCGTCGGTGTCCAGCGGGAAATCGGGCTCGGCCATGACCGCCGCCGCCGTCGGCGTCACGCCGGGCGCATAGTGCGCCATGGCCTTCTCCACCGCGCTGGGGTCGGTGTCGGCGATCCGCTGCGCCTGGACCAGGGCCCGGCGCAGGGCGGCCAGGGTGCGGGGGTACTTGTGCGCCCACGCCTTGGTCACGACGTACCCGCTGATCGGGAGGGACTGGGTCGCGCCCGAGTCCAGGTCGGCGATCGGCTGGGCGCCGATCTGCTCCTCCGCGCCGGTCACGAACGGCTCCGGCAGCCAGGCCGCGTCGATCTGGTGGTCCTGCAGCGCCTTGGCCATGAGCGGGAACGCAATGTACTTGAAGTGGACCTCGTTGACCGACATCCCGTTGTCCCGCAGCAGCGCGCTGACCAGGAGCGTGCCGATGTTCTTCGGCACGTTGACGCCGATCGTCTTGCCCTTGAGCTCGGCCACGTTCTTGATCGGCGAGTCGGCCGGGACCATCACCACCTGGCAGCGCGGCTCCATGATCGAGCCCGCGGCGAAGATCTCCAGGTCGGCGTGCTGCTGTACAACGGCCTGGATGTAGGAGACGTAGTTGCCGTCCGTGACGTCGTACTTGCCCTCGAGCTGCTGCTTGATCGCGGTCTCGCTGCTGACCGCCATCTGGATGTTCACGTGCAGGCCCTGCTTGGCGAACAGCCCATCCTGCTGGGCGATGTACCAGCCCGCGGTGTCGTCCGCCGGGACCATGGCCACGGTCAGGTCTGGCTTCTCCACACTGCCCGGGGCGGCGGATCCGTTGGCATTCGCGCAGCCCGCGGCCAGCAGGGAGATCACTGCGGCCGCCGCAGCGAACCGGATGGACCGACGATTCACGGCGAATCCCCCCCAAAGGGATGAAATGGGCGCAGCAAGGTTTACTCAGGCGCAGACCTACCTTGCCACGCATCAACCCATCAGGAGTCCGAATCGTTGTATCTTTGCGACACTTGAACCTTCTCAGGTAGTTGACCAGACGAATCCCCAAACTGGGCGCGGGAAGCCGCTGGTCGCCGAGTGTCGCCGCGGCCCTGGGGCGCTCAGAACCCTCGGTGGCGCCAGGATTCTTACCGGCGCGATACCCGTGCCTCATCTAGACTCATCGGGTGATCTTCAAGCAGGTCGGAGAGGGACGGCCCTATCCGGACCATGCCCGGAGCGCACGCGAATGGGCCGAGATACCGCCTCGCCCGGTCCGGCTTGACCAGCTGATCACCACGAAGAACGTGCTCGACCTGCACACCGTCCTGGCCAAGGACTCGACGTTCTACGGCGATCTGTTTCCGCACGTTATCCGCTGGAAGGGCGAGCTCTACCTCGAGGATGGCCTGCACCGGGCGCTGCGCGCGGCGCTGCATCAGCGAACCGTGCTGCACGCGCGCGTTCTCCAGCTGGACTGAGGTTTACGCGGCCTGGTTGTGCTTGGTCTCCGCCGCCTTCTGGGCCGCGTGCGCCTGGCGGACGACCTGGTTCGCCAGTTTCGGCGTCATCCACTCCAGCAGCGGCGGCATCAGCGCCCGCCAGGTGATCATCGTGTGACCTCCGCCGGGCACGATCTTCAGCGGCGCTCCGGGCTGGCGGATCTCCAGCAACTGCTGGAAGAACTGGGCATTTTTCAGGTCCAGGCGATCCCCGCTGCCGACCCCGAGCCAGAACAGCGGGATCCTGGTGCCGGCCCGCACCGTGGCCACCACGTCCTGCGGGGTGTTCTCCCGGCGCAGCAACGCGCTCTTGCCGAACGGGCTGACCAGCCGGGGCGGGTGGCCCAGCTGGTTGTCCGACGGCACGAAGTACCCGCTGAGCACGCCCGAGTATCCGAACCGGCTGGGGTACCGCAGCGCGAGGTTCGCCGCGCAGAACCCGCCCTCCGAATACCCGGCGATCCCCCAGGCCGGGCCGGCCGGCTGCACCCGCAGCACCCGCGCAATGTAATTGGGCAGGTCGTCGGCCAGGTAGGTCGCGTCCTGGGGGCCACGAAACTGGTTGAGGCACTGCAGCGAGATCGCCCGGCCGCCGTTCGCGTCCGGCATCACCAGCACGGCCGGCTTGGCCAGGCCGTTCTGCAGCAGGTTCTGCAAGGTCCCGGTCACGCCGACCACGGTGATCCAGTCCAGCGGCGTCCCGGGGAAGCCGTGCAGCAGCTCGATCGCCGGGAAACGGTAATCCCGGTACGACCGCTGGAAGTACTGCGGCGGCAGGTACACGTAGACGGTCCGCCTGATGTGGCTGAGCTCGCCGGGCACGCTGAGCTTCAGCGTGTATCCCTCCGACCTGGCCACCGCCGTGTCCACGGCGTTGCCGAGGTAGTTGCCGAACTTCACCCCGGCTCCGGCGTCGGCGGTGGGCACCTGGGCCGTCTGGGCGGACTGGCCGGTCAGGTCCGATATCGCCGAGTTCCAGTTCTGGTAGTAGTCGTAGTACTTGTTGACCGCGGCGACGCCGAACAGCATCGCCGGGATGAACGCGAGCGAGGCGGCGAGAACCCGGAACACGAGCTGCTTGGCGACCGCCAGCCACCACATCAGGCCGACGAACACCACGATCAGCAGCAAGAAGAAAGCTGCGCTCTGCGGTTCAGGCAATGGACACTCCGGAAGCCCGGCGGGATCGCTGTTCAGGATGACCGCGCCACGCACCGTCGCACGGGTGCGCCCGATGCCCCCGGCCCGGCGCGCCAGCGGTGGAGGTGGGATTTGAACCCACGGAAGGGTTGCCCCTTCACACGCTTTCGAGGCGTGCGCCCTCGGCCACTAGGCGACTCCACCGCCGCCGAGCCTACCCGACCCGCGTGCGCGTCCGCCGCCGAGAGTCGATCGTCGCGGTGATCACAGGACCGCCAGCTCGACCTGCCGGAGGCGGGCCGGGTCGGCGATCACGTCGTAGGCGGCGACCTGGTCGTCGCGCACCGTTATGGCCAGGGCGACCAGCAGCCGGCCACGCGGGGCGACCACGGCGCCGACCGCCCCGTTCACCAGCGCCGGCTCCGCGAACCATGCCCTCGGGCCGAGCACCATTGTCTGCCGGGCCACGGCCTGCGCGCCGCGGACCACGGCCTCGCCGCCGGGCTGCAGCGCGATCAGGTCGGCCCGCCGGACGACGTCCGGGGCGAGCACGGCCAGCAAGGCCTCGAGGTCGCCGCTGCGCGCGGCGGCCAGGAAGGCCTCGACCACTCGCCGCTGGCGGCCGAGCTCGGCGCGCGGCACCGCGGTGGCGCCGCGCACCCGGAGCCGGGCCCGGCTGGCGAGCTTCTTGGCCGCCGCCGGATTGCGGTCGACGATCGGCGCGATCTGATCAAACGGCACGGCGAACAGATCGTGCAGCACGAACGCCACCCGCTCGGCCGGGGCGAGCCGGTCCAGCACCACCAGCATTGCCCGGCCAACCGAGTCGACCAGCAGCGCCTCCTGCTCCGGGTCGGCCCCCTGCGCCCCGGCGGGAACGGGCTCGGCGAGCGGCTCCTCACGGCGGGCCCGGCGCGAGCGCAATGCGTCCAGGCACAGCCGGGCCACGACCGTGCGCAGCCAGGCCTCCAGGTCATCGACCCCGCTGACGTCGGCGCGGGACAGCCGCAGCCAGGCCTCCTGCACGGCGTCGTCCGCCTCGCTCGGCGAGCCCAGCATCCGGTAAGCGACCGCGCGCAGCTGCCCGCGCTGCCGCTCGAACCGCCGGGCCAGCTCCTCCTGCCCGTCCAATCGGTCACCTCTCAGCGTCGCGTTGCGTCTGCTTCATGGCAGGTCACAAACGAACACGACAAGGAGCTGTACCTTACGCCCCGGCACCCCTACGGCCTGACGCGAGCAGCGTCGGCAGCCGCGATCAGCCGCCGGTGCGGCCGGCCCGCCGCCGCCAGGCCCGGCAGGCGGCTAGCGACGCCGGGCGAAGAACTCGCGCAGCAGGCCGGCCGACTCGGCCTCGAGCACGCCGCCGATCACCTCGACCCGCGGCGAGATCCTGCGATCGCGCAGCACGTCCCACAGCGAGCCCGCGGCGCCCGCCCGGGGATCGGCGGCGCCGTAGACCAGGCGGTCAAGCCGCGCGTTGATCGCCGCGCCCGCGCACATCGTGCACGGCTCCAGCGTGACGACCAGGGTGTGCCCGTCCAGCCGCCACGAGGACCGGGCCACGGCGGCCTGGCGGATGGCCACGATCTCGGCGTGCGCGGTGGGATCGTGGTCGGCCTCCCGGCGGTTGTGCCCGGCGCCGACGACCGTGCCGGCACCATCCAGGACCACCGCCCCGACCGGGACGTCCTCGCCCTCCAGGGCCAGGGCGGCCTGGTCCAGCGCCAGGCGCATGGCCGGCTCGAACGACGAGAGATAGCCGGAGGTCACGGCCGTCCGCCCGTGACCCCGGGCGCCCGGCTAGGGCCCGAGCGCGCCATCGAGGGCCCGCTCCAGCCCGGGCCCGAAGCCCAGCCGGCGCGCGATGATCTCCAGCACCTCGGAGGGGAACATGTCCAGGTCTCCGGAGAGCGCTCCGAGCTCCATCTCGTCGATGCCCAGATCGGCGAAGATCGACAGATCGCCGGCCGGAAGCACCTGGTCGAGGTCGTCATCGTCGTCCGGAACGGGTATATCCAGGTAGTCGAGGATCTGGCGGGCCAGGGGCCAGTCCACCGACGCGGTGACATCGGAAAGGAACACCGACACCTGGGAGCCGATGACGCGAAGGGCAACGAAGAAATCATCACCCACGGCGGCCAGTCCAATCGTGCCGCCGATGCTCGGCTGCTGCCGCAGCGCCTGGATGAGGCCGTCCAGGTTCTCCGCCAGAGCCGCAGGCAGAAGCTCCACCTCCCAGGCGTCGTCCTCCCTGTAGACGACGACGGAGAAATCGGCGCTGGTTACTTCGGTCATCGTCACCCCAATGGCGCGGCCTCCAGGAGGGAATGGTGTCAGATCCGCGCAGGCTATGCGGCTTGATCGCTGGCGGGTGATGCCTGGCTGTGATCTAGACAAGGGCCTGGTGACGCAGGGATGCAGCATCCGCACCGTTGGTAGCGAAGCCGGCCAGAGCGCCGCACAGCCGGGCAAGGCTCCGCCAGTCGCACCGGTATCGGCGCGGGAACGTCCAGACCGGCCGCTGATCCACTATGGTAGACCTTCGGTTGATCATCATTGGTCAGTAGATTGCCCTGAGCTATGCTGGGAATAACCCTTGTAACGGCCCGCCGCGCGCACCGCGCACAACCCGTACTGAGAGCGCGCTGGGAGGTGATCGGATGCTGAAGAAGATCATTACGTGGGCGGTCGTCCTCTTCGTCATTTTCTACGTTGCCACCCAGCCGTCTGGAGCCGCCGGGTTCGTCCACAGCGCTTTTAACGGCTTGCACTCGGCAGCCAACTCCATGGCCAAATTCGTGAACTCCCTCTGAACGCCATGAGGCTGCCAACTCGCGGCGGTGGAACCGGCCCGGCCGCAGTCAATAGGTACCTCCTGCCGAACGAGCAGCAGGTCATTACCGTCCGCCGCCACCCCGCGGTCCTGATCGGCCCGAGCGTCCTGACGCTCGCTGGCCTGCTGGCTGCGGGCGTGCTCAGCGCCACCGTGCTGCGCAGCAACGGGACGCTTGTCACGGTCGTTTGGCTTGCGTGGCTCGTGCTTTTCGTGCGCATGATCTGGAAAACAATCAACTGGGCGGTTGACTTCTTCGTGGTCACCTCGCACCGGATCCTGCTGACCTCTGGCGTGCTCACCCGGAAGGTCGCGATGATGCCGCTGACGAAGGTGACCGATATGAGCTTCCAGCGCTCGTTTGCCGGTCGCATGCTCGGTTTCGGGGAGTTCATCGTCGAGTCGGCGGGCCAGGACCAGGCGCTCCGAAGAGTTGACCATATTCCGTATCCCGAGCAGCTTTACCTAGAAGTTTGTGGGATGCTCTTCGGGAGCGACGACGACGCGGGCTCCGGCGAGCAGGACCCAGCCGACGACTAGGCCCGCCGAGGCGTCCCCTTCCCCGGGGTTCGTGCGGCCGGACGATCACCAGACGTCCGGCCGCAGGAGCCTGTCCACGCTCCGGATCACACCGTGACCAGCAGGATGCCGACGGCCGCCAGGGCGAGGCCCGCCCGACGGGCCCAGCGCATCCGCTCGCCGAACACGATCCGGGCCAGCAGCACGGTGATGCCGGGATAAAGCGAGGTCAGCACCACCGCCAGGCCGAACAGCCCGGCCCGCGTGGCGAACGCGTAACAGACGTTCGCGCCGCAATCGAGCACCCCGGCGCCCAGCGCCGCCAGGAACAGCCGCCGGTCGCCGCGCCAGCTGACCGGCCGGGTCCGGATCCCGGCCGCGGCGACCAGGAAAACCAGCGTTCCCCCCAGCCGGGCCACGGCGACCGGCCATAGTGCGCCCGACTCTCCGCCATTGCGGATGAACAGGAAAAAGGTCCCGAACGCCAGGCCGGCCGCCACCCCGTGGCCGATTCCGCGGATCGCGGTCCCGTGCCGCGCCGCGGCACGGCGAGACCGCAGGCCGTCCGCGCCGGGCCCGGTTCCGGGGTTCTCCGGTGCGGGCCCGCCGCCATCGGTGCTGACCAGCACGATCGCGACCACGCAGACCAGCGCGCCGACATAGACCCGGGCGCCGGGCCGCTCACCCTCGGCCAGCGCCACCGCGACCGGGAGCACCGTGGACATCAGCGCGGACACCGGCGCCACCACGCTCATCGGCCCGGCAGCCAGGCCCTGGTAGAAGAAGATGAAGCCGACGCCGCCCGCCAGGCCGGCGCAGGCCCCCCAGGCGACCCCCGCCGCCCTCGGCGGACCCCCGGCCAGCAGCGCGGCCAGGATCGCCAGCAGCAGTCCCGCGGGGCCGGAGACCAGCAGCACGCCGAGCACGTGCGCCCGGCGCGTCGCCGATCCGCCGAGAAAGTCTGCGCTGCCGTAAAGTAGCGCAGCGCCCAGCGCCAAGACTGTCACCATGAGTTCAACCCGGCTCTGCGTTCGGTCAGAATAATGACATCGATAGTTCATTATACCGACCGTCTGGGCGGCCGGACGTGCGCCAACGGCTGGAGGCCAAAACCATGCCGACCGATCTCACCGGCGCGGTCGCCCGCATCCTGCAGTCGCTGCGGGCCGAGCGCGGCTGGTCTCTGGATCAGCTCGCCCAGCGGTCCGGGGTCAGCAAAGGGGTGCTCGTGGCCATAGAGCAGGGGCGGTCCAATCCCAACCTGGCCACCCTGGCCCGGATCGGCGACGCGTTCGGGGTGCCGGTCACCCGCCTGGTCGACGTGCCAGACGAGCCGGCCGTGCGGATCACCGGGACCGATCAGGCCCGCACGCTCTGGCACGGCCCGTCGGGCGGGACCGGCACGATCATCGGGGCTACCGAGTCGCCGTGGGCCGTTGAACTGTGGCGCTGGGTGCTTCAGCCGGGCGAGACGTCGGGCGGCGACGCCCACGTGCCTGGCGGCAGGGAGATGATCTGGGTCGAGTCGGGCACGATCACGCTGACCGTGGCCGGCCACCGCTACCAGGTGGCCGCGGGCCAGTGCGCCCGGTTTGCCGCCGGCGAGCACCACTCCTACACCAACGACGGCCCCGGCCCGGCGGTGATGACGATGATCTTCGTCGTGCCCCCGGCCGCCACCTGACCCACGCACGTGCCCCCAGCGGCCACCCGACCCACGCACGTGCCCCCGGCCGCCACCCGCCCCGCCCACATGCCCGGGTGAACATCGGGAACCTGCCCGCCGGCCTGCCGCCGACCGGGCTAGAGTTCTGCCCCAGACGCGACCTCCGCCTCAGGGGTTGACCGTGGCCGACGAAAATGTTTTGAGTTAGTCATGAGCGAGAACTGGGACCCCGACGTGCGGGTCGGCGTGCCCATGATTCAGATGATCGCGAAGCAAGTCAGCCAGTGTAAGGACCGGCCGCGCGCGGTGCGCCAGATCATCGACCAGCAGTGGCTGGACGAGGACTCCAAACAGCAGCTCCGCGAGACATTCCACGTCACCGACGCCGACCTGGTCCGGTGCGAACGCGAGGCCGCGCTCGAGGCGCGCCGCCGGACGCGCGAGCGCTTCGGCACCCCGGTCCCCGGCGGCCCGTGCGATTGCGATGCCGACCCCGTCGTCGAGCCATCCGGTTGCATCAGCTGCCGGCATTGCGGCGCCGAATGGACCCCGCCGGACGTGCGCCGGGTCATCGACGCTCAGTTCCTCGACGAGGACTCCAAACAGCAGCTGCGCGAGACGTTCCACGTCACCGACGCCGACCTCGCGGCCCGCGACGACAAACAATGCGACGCCGACGGCCACACCAACAAGAGCGACGCCGCCTAGCCCCCTCCACCAAGATCATCGCGACTCTTCATCGGTTCGGTGCGATTTGGCGGGTGATATGGGCGAAATGCCCCCACCGAACCAAGGAAATGTGCCGGGCGCCGAGGCTCATCGGGCCAGGTCGATCACGACCGGCACGTCGTCGGGCTCGCCGGAGCGCAGGCGTTCCCGCGCGGCCTCGACGAAGCTGCGGTGGATCTCCACCCCGCCGGCGCGCCGGCCCAGCCGCCGGGCCACCACGGCGGTGGTGCCCGAGCCGGCGAACGGGTCCACCACCACGCCGCCCTCCGGGCTGCAGGCCCGGATGAAGAACTCGGCCAGGCCCTCGGGCATGGCGGCGGTGTGGCCGCCCGCACCCTTGTGCTGGTTGTAGGTCTGCGGCACGGCGATCACGTTGCCGGGATCGGCGCCGCCGCGCAGATAGGTCGTGGTGCGATCCCGGCCGAACCCGCTGCCGGTGTTGCGCCGGCCGAGCCGGTCCAGCTTGCGCCGCTCGATCTCCTCGGGCGTGGTCTTGTATGGAACCCGGACCGCGTCGAGGTCGAAGTAGGGCCGTGGACCACGGGCCAGGGCGTAGACATACTCGAAACTGTCCTTGGTGCGCGGGCCGAACCGGCCCGGCACCGCATTGGGTTTCGACCAGATATAGGTCTCCAGCCACCGCCAGCCCTGCCGCTGCAGGGCGATCACGAGCTGGTACACGTACGGATGCCGTTGCCCCTGCAGCGGCCCGGAGGCCGCGACGCGGTTCTTGATGTTGAGCACCAGCCAGCCGCTGTCCTTGGTTGCCTCGAGCATCCGCCGGCCGTGCGGAAGGAACCAGTCGACGTAGCGATCGGGGTGGATCCGGCTGTAGGCGCGCGCGTCGGCGTACGGCGGGCTGGTGAACCACAGGTCCACCGACTCCGGCGGGAGGGCGGGGAGCCACTGGGAGCTGTCGCCCCACGTCTCGCCGTCGGTCAGCAGGCGGTCGAGCGCGTCGTCCGGAGATGAGGGCGGTGCGGGCGGGAACCGGTCTTCCAGCACAGGGCGGATCCTACCGGCTGGCGGCGGGCGCGGGGTCAGGGCGCCGCGGCGCCGACCCGGCCGGCGGCGACCTGCGCCGAGGCCACGGCGGCGGCCGCGCGCCGGGACAGCTCGCCGGGCAGGCCGCCCATGCGCACGTTGATGTGCACCAGGGCGGCGGCGCTGCGGGCCGACGCCTCGGCCAGGTGGGCCGCGGCCACGGTGTCGCCGCGCAGGTTCGGATTGCCCCCGGCGGCGACGGCTTCGGCCAGCCCGGCCACCTGCGCCGCGATCTCGGCGATCTCGAGCGGCACCCGGGCCGCGGTCTGCAGCGCGGCGGCGATCCGCCGGTGCCGCTCGCGGCCGTCGGCGTCCTTGGGCTCCCGGTAGGCGGCGAGCACCTCGCGGAAGGCGGCGGCATCCTGGTCGGCGAGACCGGCCGCCCGCGTTCGCAGCTCATCGGCCTGCCGCGCGATGCCTTCCGACCCCGGCAGCCGCGCGTCCGAGAACCGGGCCGCCATCGCCACCAGGCCCGCGGCCAGCGCCCCGGTCACGGCGGCGGCGGCCCCGCCGCCCGGAGCGGGTTCCCGGGCGGCGACCAGTTCGAGGAAGTCGCGTACCGGCAGGTCCTGGAGCGAGGCGGGCCCGTCCGGATCGCCCGCGTCGCCGGTCAGGACAGCCCCTCGATCTGGCCGTCGGCGTCGAGGTCGATGCGGGCGGCGGCCGGGCTGGACCCGAGGCCGGGCATGGTCCGTATGTCGCCGCAGACCGGGTAGACGAAACCGGCCCCGACCGCGGCCCGGACCTCCCGGACCGGAAGGGTCCACCCGGCCGGCGCGCCCTTGAGCGCCGGGTCGGAGGAAATGGACAGGTGTGTCTTGGCGATGCACACCGGCAGCCGCCCGAACCCGGCCCGCTCGTAGGTGTCCAGCTGCCTGGCCGCCTGCGCCGAGTAGCTGACCTCCGCGGCCCCGTAGACCCTGGTGGCGACCGTCTCGATCTTCTCGCGCAGGCGCGCCTCGTCCGGATACAGGAACCGGAAATCCCCCGGCTCCGCCGCCGCCTCCGCCACCGCCTCGGCCAGCTCGACCGCGCCGCGGCCGCCGCTGTTGAAGTGGCTGGACACCGCGGACCTCGCGCCCATCTCGGCCGCCACGTCGCGGATGGCCTGGTACTCGCTGGGATGGTCGGTCGGGAACGTGCTGATCGAGACGACCGGCGAGATCCCGTGCAGCCGGACGTTCTCGATCTGCTTGCGCAGGTTCGCCGCGCCCGCCAGCACGTCGTCCGGGTTCTCCCTGAGCATCTCCTCGGGCAGCGGGCGGCCCGCGACAACGCGGTACTTGCCCGAGTGCGCCTTCAGCGCCCGCACCGTGGCGACCACGACCGCGGCGTCCGGAACCAGGCCGGAGTTGCGGCACTTGATGTTGAAGAACCGCTCGGCGCCCATGTCGGCCCCGAACCCGGCCTCGGTTACCAGGAAGTCCCCGGTGTGGATGCCGATCAGGTCGGCGACCACCGAGGAGTTGCCCGTGGCGATGTTGCCGAACGGCCCGGTGTGCACGAGCACCGGGGTGTTCTCTATGGTCTGCAGCAGGTTCGGCTTGATCGCGTCGCGCAGGATCACGGCCATCGACCCGGCCGCGCTGAGCTGCTCCGCCGTCACCGGGGTGCCGTCGGCGGTGTAGCCGACGACGATCCGGCCGAGCCGCTGGCGCAGGTCGGAGAGCGACGTGGTCAGCGCGAGCGTGGCCATCAGCTCGGAGGCGGCCGTGATGTCGAAGCCGGTTTGCCTGGTCACGCCGTCGGCGCGCGGGCCGAGGCCGATCACGATGTTGCGCAGGGCCCGGTCGTTGACGTCCAGCACCCGGCGCCAGGTGATCTCGTTCAGGTCCAGGGCGAGCGGGTTGCCCTGGTAGAGGTGGTTGTCGATCATCGCCGACAGCAGGTTGTGCGCGGCCGTCACGGCGTGCATGTCCCCGGTCAGGTGCAGGTTGAGCACCTCCATCGGGACCACCTGGCTGTACCCGCCGCCGGCGGCACCGCCCTTGATCCCGAACGTCGGCCCCATCGAGGGCTGCCGGATCGCGATCGTCGCCCGCTTGCCGATGTGCTTGAAGGCCTGACCCAGGCCGACGGTCGTGGTGGTCTTGCCCTCGCCCAGCGGCGTCGGGGTGACCGCCGTCACCACCACGTACTTCGCCTTCGGGGCGTCGGCCAGCTCCTCTATCGCCGCCAGCTTGATCTTCACGACCTGCTCGCCGTACGGCTCCAGCAGGTGGGCCGGGATGCCGACCTCGGCGGCGACATCCTCGAGCGGCTTGAGCGCCGCGGACCGGGCTATCTCCAGATCGGTCGGGAACGCCATCACGCCTCCGGCAGGTCGGCCGGGTCCCCGGCTTCCGTCACCGACTGACTGGCGCCCGGCTCTTTCGGGTTGAGTCTGTAACTAAAGCCCCAGTCGCGGCACTGGGCGCAGACACAACGCGTGCTTCGGGCAGTCTGTGATCCGGGACAAACCGGGGCCGGCCACGGGTTCAGGCCGAGACGACGGTCACCACGGTGTGCCCGATTTTGATCTTGTCGCCCTTCTTCAGCCGCTGGGCCGCGTGGATCCGCCGCCCGTTAAGCCAGGTGCCGTTCGTCGACCCGAGGTCCTTCACGTACCAGAGGCCATGGGCGATCTGGAATCGGGCGTGGCTGTTGGACGCGTAGTCGTCGCCGACGGCCAGGGCGCCCTGGCGGCCCGCCGTGAAGTCCCGGTCGAAGCTCTGGCGCTGGTCTCCGGCCACGACCATGAGCGACTGGACCGGGACGGGCTCGGCGTCCGCGAGCGTGACGCCGGTCTGGCCGGCGACGGCGGACACGGCGGCCTTCCAGGCATGCTGGTCCGGCTCGGCGGCGTCCTCCCACGGCGGTAAGGACCCGGGATGGGCCCCGCGATGGGCTTCGTAGGCGGTCCGGGCCAGGTGTTCGAGTCCGTTGCTGGTCATCTCACCGATGATGCCAGGGACGGGCTGACGCTTCCGGGAAACCTCCGCCACGTGCCGCTGGGCGGGACCGGTCTGGTGCGTCGCGGGCCGGGCCGGGGACACTGAAAAGAGGACGCTCGGGAGGTAGGCGAGTGAACACCACAGGAACGACGGCCAGCCGCGACGCCGCCGCCCGGGAGGTCGCGACGCGGATGGCCGCCGCGGCGACGGCCTGGCTCGAATCGCTGGATCCGCAGCAGCGCGTCGCGGCCACCGGAAGCGCGCCGAGCCCGGACGCCGAACAGGACGCGGAGCGCAGGCGCTGGTTCTACACCCCCGTCGACCATGGTGGCCTGCCCCTCGGCGACCAGCGCCCGGCGCAGCAGCGTCTGGCTCACCGGCTGGTGGCCACGGGGCTGTCCACCGCCGGGTACGTCACCGTCGCCACCATCGTCGGGCTGGACAACATCCTCGACCACGCCGAGGGCTGGAGCGTCGACTTGGGCCGGGAGCGGGGCCGCGACCCCGGCCTGTACTACCTGCGGGTGTTCGGCGAGCCTGGCGGCGCCGGCCCGTGGGGCTGGCGGTTCGGCGGCCACCACGTCTCGCTGAACAACCTGATCACCGGCGGCATGGTCCGCTCGACCACCCCGTGCTTCCTCGGCGCCGACCCCGCGTCCTCACCGTTGCTGGGACCCGAGCCGCTCCGCCCGCTGGGCGGAGCCGAGGACTCGGCCAGGGAACTGGTCCGATCGCTCGACCCGGCCCAGGCCGGCCGGGCGATCCTGCTCGACCGGGCGCCGGCCGACATCAGCGGCGGCAACCGGGCCCGCATCTCCGACGGCGATCGGATGCTGTACCTGCGCGATGTGTGGCGCCACCCGTTCACCGATCCGGCGCTCGCGGCGCAGGTGGCCGGGATGGACGCCGCGGCGGAGCGCGCATCCGGCTATGACGACGCGGACTATGAACGGCTCGCGCTGACCAGCGCGCCCAAGGGCCTGCCGGGCCGTGAGCTCGACTCCGGCCAGCGAGAACTGCTGCGCGCCCTGCTGGCGGGCTACCTGGCGCGGGTCCCGGACGGCCTCTCGCCACTGGCCGACTATGAGGTCGACGAGGCGCTGGACGATGTCCACCTGGCCTGGGCCGGGTCCACCGAGCCGGGCCAGCCGAGCTACTACCGGCTGCAGGGCCCGCGGCTGCTCATCGAGTACGACAACACCCAGCGCCAGGCGAACCACGCTCATTCGGTCTGGCGTGATCCGGCCGCCGACTTCGGCTACGACGTCCTCGGAGCGCACCTGGCGGCGCACCACGGGTAGGTCCGCGGCTGAGGCCCTCCCGCCGTCTCGGCGGTATGCCGGTGACCGGGATTCTCCAGCGGGAACTCCCGGCCCGGGCCGCTCGGCGGCCGGCGCCGGGATGCCGGACCGGGACCGCCCGGCCCGCGCGGCGGCTGCCCGCCCGAACGCTGGTCCTGCCGGTTGACGACGATGGCCCCGAGGCAAATCATCAAAACGCCGAAATAGACGAGAAAACCCTGAAGCAGCAGGAAGGGCGCCCAGGCGTTGTCACCCCCGTGCGGGGACAGGAGCAGCGCATACGCCAGCCCGCCGCCATACATCGCGGTGGCGGCCCCAAGCACCCGGCCCGGGCGCACGACTGGCTGCCGACCGCGGCGCGGCGATTGTGCTGCGGCCAGCCCGGCGGGCAGATCATCGGTGAGGGCGGCCAGTTCGGCATACGTCCGCGACGCCAGCGTCTGGCCCACCCGCAGGTCCAGCTCATCCTTGGTCAGCATGCCCTGCACGAACGCGGCCTTCAGGGTCCCGATGACCTGGTCCCGGTCGGCGTGCGAGGCCCGCAGGTGACCGCGGCCTCCCGCCTGTACCGCTCTCTCGTCCGCCGACCCTGCCATCACCGCCACCTCCCCCCGAGCACCATCAACAAAAGCGTAACTCCGCTGGCCGTGAGCCCACCCCCTGCGTCAAGACCGCCGCACGGCGACGGCCCCCGCCCGCACCGTCCGCACCGCGCCCCCTCCGCCTCCCATACCCGGGATGAATGCGGATCCGCGGCGTTGCGAGATGCGTGCCAGGGGTTCTGCGCCCTCGGGCACGGCAGCGTCCGGCGGGAGGTAACCGGCCGAGGTCGCTGACAACGTGTGGGCGCCAGACTCGCACTAGGCCACCAATGGCGATCTGGCGGCGGCAAGAATCATTGACGCGAGTCAGGGGGGCTTTGCGCTGTGAGCGCGAAGCCCTGATTCGCATGGGCGGAGGCTCGGGGATTTGAACCCCGGATGGGCGCGAACCCAAACCGCATTAGCAGTGCGGCGCCATAGACCGGACTAGGCGAAGCCTCCCGACGACCCCAACGGGTCGGCCCTAGGGTACCGGTACGGTCCGAGGGCCAGCAAAGCAGTTGGCTCATCCGGGTCTCGGCAGGCCTCAGCGGGCCTCGACCACCTCGTAGTCGCCGCGCGCGTACGCCTCGCGGATCCTGGTCTTGGCGAACTTGCCCACGCTGGTCTTCGGCACCTCGGTGATGAAGGACCAGCGCTCCGGGAGCTGCCAGCGCGGCACCTGTCCGGCCAGGAAGTCGCGCAGCTCGGCGGCGGTCACCGACGCGTCCTCCTTGACCACCACGGTGGCCAGCGGCCGCTCGCCCCACTTGTCGTCCGGAATCCCGATCACCGCCGCCTCGGCGACCGCCGGATGGGCCATCAGGGCGTTCTCGAGTTCCATCGACGATATCCACTCGCCGCCGGACTTGATGACGTCCTTGGCCCGGTCGGTGAGCGTCACGAAGCCGAGCCGGTCGATGGTCCCGACGTCGCCGGTGCGCAGCCAGCCGTCGTGGAACTTGGCCGGGTCGTCGTCCTTGTAGTAGCTCCCGGTCACCCACGGGCCGCGAGCCTCGATCTCGCCGACCGCCTCGCCGTCGTGCGGGAGCACCGTGCCGTCCGGGCCGACCAGCCGGGCCTCGATCTGGGCAATGATCCGGCCCGCGGTGTCACGGTAACGCCAGGCCTCGGCCTCGGGCGTCCCGGCCGGCGGGTGTGCCACGCTGCCGAGCGGGGAGGTCTCGGTCATGCCCCAGGCCTGCAAGATCCGGACCCCGAGTTCCTTTTCGTACGCCTCCTGCAGCGCGTGCGGCACCGCCGAGCCGCCGCACGGCACCAGCCGCAGCGACGACAGGTCTCCGCCGTGCGCGCGGACGTGTGAAAGCAGCATGTTCCAGATCGTCGGCACGGCCCCGGCGATCGTGGGCCGTTCGGCCTCGATCAGCCGGACCAGCGGCTCGGGCTGCAGGAACCGGTCCGGCATGATCAGGTCGGCGCCGGCCATCACCGCCGCGTACGGCAGCCCCCAGGCGTTGGCATGAAACATCGGCACCACCGGGAGCACCTTGTCCTGCTCCGACAGCGCGAACACGTTGCCCAGGCAGACGCCCATCGAGTGCAGGTAGGCGGACCGGTGGCTGTAGACGACGCCCTTGGGGTGCCCGGTGGTGCCGCTGGTGTAGCACATGGCCGCCGCGGAGCGCTCGTCGAGTTCCGGCCAGTCGAATGAGTCGGGCTGGGCCGCGAGCAGCTCCTCGTAGGAGTGCACCTGTCGGCCGTCCGCTTCGAGGCCAGCATCGGGGAGACCGGGCGTTCCTTCATAAGATTTTGTCACGATGATGTGGCGGATCGTCGGAGCGTGCGGCAGGACCTGAGCCAGCAAAGGCAGCAGCGTCGTGTCGACGATGACCACGTCATCGCCAGCGTGAGTGGCGATGTAGCCGATGACCTGGGGGTCGAGCCGCAGGTTGAGCGTGTGCAGCACCGCGCCCATGGACGGGATCGCGAGGTAGGCCTCGAGGTGCTCGGCGTTGTTCCACATCAGCGTGGCCACGCGCTGGTCGCCGTCGACGCCCAGGCTGCGCAGCGCGCCAGCCAGGCGGGCGGCCCGGACGCCGGTCGTGCCGTAGCTCTGCCGCCGGGTGCTCGTCGGCGTGCAGGTCACCACCTCGCGGTCGGCAAAGGCCGACGTGCCGTAGCGCATCAGCCACTGCACCGTCAGCGGAATATCCATCATCGTGCTCTGCACTGCTGCCTCCTCAGTGCCCGCCGGCCTCTATCCCGCTCTCGGATGGGCCGGAACATCCCTGTGGGGGATAGTGCCATGCTCGCGGCGAAACGTCACTCCCCGCTTGTAACCAGCCAATTCGGCCGGCCAGTCGAGCGTCCGATCACTCGGGCCGCAGCTCGGCATCGATCCGGAGTTTGGCTACGGCGCGCGAGACGGTGCTCTTGACGGTCCCCAGGCTCACTCCGAGAACGTCGGCCACTTCCGCCTCGGTCATATCCTCGAAGTAGCGGAGCACCACGGCGGCGCGCATCCGCTGGGGCAGCCGGTCGACGGCTCGCCGGAGCGTGTCCTGGAGGTCACTGGTGCCCGAGTGATCGGCGACGACCTGGTCGGGGATCTCGTCGGTGGGATACTCCTCCAGCCGGCGTCGTCGCCACCACGAGATGTGGGTGTTGACCATGGCCCGCCGGACGTACCCGTCCAGCGCCCTGCGGTCCTCGATCCGGTCCCAGGCCAGGTAGGTCTTGGCCAGGGCCGCCTGCACCAGGTCCTCGGCGTCGGCGCGGTTGCCGGTCAGCAGGTAAGCGGTCCGCAGCAGGGACCGCCTGCGTTCGGTTACGTAGTCACGGAAGTCGGGATTCCCTTGATCGCGCGGACCGCGGCCCTGCGGGCGGCCGGCCACGTCGCCATCTTCCTGGTCACCGCCGACGGCGCGCCACGTTGTCTGATCGCCCGAACCCGCGCACGCTTCCGCCACGAAGTGATCGCCCCCGACGCCCACATACCAACGGTACCGAGCCAGTGCCGGTAACGGGCTGCTACCCCCTGTAACGGCGAGTCGCCCCCGCGAATATAAACGGTGGGAGCATCATGTCGGCCTCGCCGTAGCGACGTATATGTATGACCTCGGACGGGAAAAGGTCAGAACCGCTTGACGCGGGGCGGGCCGGGCCAGGTAAGCATGGTCATGGGCTGGGCTGATGCCTGGCTGGGGAGGCATGAGGCCGGGCTCGCCCGGCCGGGAGGCGGGGCCGGGCGGTCGCGCCGGCGGGGAGGATATGGCACCGGGCCGCAGGCCCGGAGACGAGGGCATGGGGCCGGGTGGACAGTCCGGCAGGGGAGGGCCAGTGCTGGAGGTTCGCCGGGACTACCGGTGTTGCGATCGCTTCGCGGGCACCGCGACCACCGCCCGCACATCGCGGCGACGAATGCTGAAGGCCGCGGTGTTCGGCCCGCAGGATGATCTCGTTGGCGAGGTGTCCGGTCAGAAGGCCCGGCGACGACCACCGACCGGACTCCCCGCGGCCGGGCAACTGCCCCGGGCCCTCACCGGAATCGTGCATGACGTCAGCCCGCACGTGCTCGTGATCGGCTGCGGGGGAAGCGAGCAGCGGATCGCCTTGACCGCCGGGGCGACGGCCTGGCGGGGCGGCCCGGTGGACCCGGCCGGGCTGCAGCCGGGCGATCAGGCGGTGGTCCGGCTGGACCGGTCGCGGCGCGGGGTGGCCGACCGGATCTGGGCCAACATCGGCCGGGTGACCGGCGTCATCGTCGCGCGCGATGCACACGGCCTGCTGATCGACGAGGGCAAGACCAAGCCGCGCCGGTTAGTGCGGATCCCGGACGGATCGGCGGGACGTATCCAGGTCCGCTTCCCCAACCTCGAGCCGGGCTTTCTCATCGACGTCATCGGGCTAAAACAGTCGGAGGCGCTGGAGGCGCGGATCCCGGGAACGTCGCAGCCCGTCTATCCGGTGGACCGGCTGCCGACCCCGCCGATGGTCTCTGGCCACGCGCCCACGACGATCCGCGGCTCGGCCACCTGGCACGAGCCGTTCGAGGAACCGCCGGGCTTACTCGGCGTGTCGTACCCGGCGCTGGACCCCGAGGCCGGGTGCGCCGAGGATCCGATCGGGGGCGGGACCGCGCCGCGCTTCGCGCGGCTGCCCTACCTGGCCATCGGCAGCATGCTGCAGATTCGCAACGACTGCACCGACAGCGCCTGCCGGCTCCCGGTGACGGGGTGCGCCGCCATCGCCCGGCTGTTCAACGACCGGTGCGTCACGTGCGGTACCTCGCCGCGCGGGCGGATCGCCGATCTCACCCTGGCCAGCTTCATCGCGCTGGGCGGCGAGCTGGAACGCGGCTGCTTCAACGCCACGGTCACGATGGGTCGATGACGATGCTGACCCACGTGCTGACGGAGATCCGGGAGGCGCAGATCCCGCTGCTCTCGGCCATGCTCCTGGGCGGAAGCGCGGCCAAGGTCACCCGGGCGGTGCGGGTGGGCTCGGTCGACGCGGGACTCGGCCCGACCGCGCTCTTCCCCATGCGCCTGCGGCGCCGGGTCGCGGTATCCGTGTGCGCGGCCGAGTTCGTCTGCGGCGCGGCGCTGATCGTGACGGCGGGCCGCTTCGGCCGGGGCGACCTGGCGACCGGGGCGCGGATCGCCACGTCGCTGCTGTTCCTCGTCGCGACCTGTGCTCTGCTCGAGCTGCGGGCCAATCACCCCGACGTGGGTTGCGGCTGCTTCGGCGAGTTCAGCACCTCCCCGGTCGGCGGGCGCACGGTCATCAGATCGGCCCTCCTGTCCGCCGCCGCGTTGTCCACGATCGGGTTGCTGCCGTTGCAGGCCCCGCATCCCGGGGCCGACGCGGGCCGGCTACTGGGCATCTTCGCCGTCGAGTTCCTGGTGATCGGGGCGCTGTCACCGGAGCTGGGTGAGGCCCTGGTCCGGCTCGGCTACTCCGAGCCCTGCGAGCTGCGCCGGCTGCCCGCGGTCCGGACCCTGGCCGCGCTGCGCCGCAGCTCGCAGTGGCGCAGACGGGCGGGGCTGATCACCGCCGAGGTGCCGCTCGACATGTGGCGGGAGCTCTGCTGGCGGTACGTGGTGTTCCCGGCCCGGCTCGGCGAGCGCCAGGCCGAGATCGTGTTCGCGGTCCATCTACGCCCGCACCGGCCGGTCATCCATGCCGCGCTGGTCGACTCCGCCACCGGCGACGTTCTGGCGTGGCCGACGACCCCGGCGCGGCGCGGCGTCATCGGCTGGCTCATCGACCGGACCCTGGGGCCGAGCACGCCCTTCGGCCTGCGCGGGACCGGGCTGGCCGGTTCCCGCGATGGCGGCGAGCGCGAGCGCCGCGGGGAAGGCCCGGCGGACACGGACACGGACGCGGACGCGCCCGCGGCGCCCGCGGCGCCCGCAGCGCCCGCAGCGTTAGGCCCGGCGAGCGGGCTCCCCGGTCGCTCCGGACCAGACGCCGAGCATGAGCCGCCCGGCGTGGCCGGGGCCGGGGCCGCGTCGGCGTGCGGCGACCAGCGTGCCGCGGGCCTGCTCCGCATACCGGCCGGGATGCTGGCCGCGCCCACCGATCCCGGCCGCGGCATCCCGGCCATCCGGAGCGAGTCCGCCCCGCCCGCCGAGACACCGGGACCACAGCAACCGGGATCATCGAAATCGGCGTCAGTGCAACCGGCGCCGGAGCAACCGGCCTCAGGGCAACCGGCCTCAGGGCGACCGGCGTCAGGGCGATCAGGGCAACCGAGATCGGCAGGAACGCCCGGGTCGCCGGTCCCGCCGCGGACGCCGCCCGATGATCTGCCGTTCTCTAGCGATCTCTAGTTCATCTCCTAGACGGGTCAAGATTCCCCCAGAGGCCGGTCGGTCACGGCGCCAGAATGGCCGCTATCACCGGCTTTTTACGCGTTCCAGGGAGTTGATCACCCAATTTCCACCGTTTCGTCCCGGGGAACCCGGTAAGAGGTGGGAATGATCTTGAACACGCGGTGACGAATGTGAAGCGGGAGGCTGATGAGGCGCGAACCTCGTCGCGAGCTGAAAGGCAGGGCCGGGCGACCGGGGACCGGCGCCGACCCCGGCCGGTCAGGCCCCTGTTCGCCGACCCGGCGCGGCCAGACCCCCGTTTCTGGCGTTCCGCGCGTTTCGGGCGGTCAGGCGGGCTGCGTCCGGAGGAACCGGCCGAAGTGCGGCACGGTGAAGGCGATCAGACCGCGTTCCGAGCTGTATATCAGGCCCTTCTTGATCAGGCTGTCTCGCGCCGGGGAGACGCTGGACGGCTTGCGGCCC
>Ga0335072_10002875_pt1 | contig 26329 bp, 21 predicted proteins | sample Lox_Sample_21_FD_206725 | JGI IMG/M metagenome (GOLD analysis project Ga0335072, IMG submission 206725) | Soil microbial communities from Loxahatchee National Wildlife Refuge, Florida, United States - Lox_Sample_2.1 | ecosystem: Environmental > Terrestrial > Soil > Wetlands | place: USA...
GGGATCGCAGCATTCGAGAGGCTGTCCGTCGGATTTTCGAGGAAGCCAACAGACGGGCCGCTGACGGCTATAGTGCCGAGCAGTCTGAACAATATTGCCGGCTCAAACTGGAAGGGATTATCGAGGCGCCACAGAACTTGTGCGTTCTCTGCGATGCGCGCAGTGCACGTGGCCATGGGCTGGGTCGCCAGACCATGCCCGAGACCGCGGTCTATTCGACTGTCTGCGCGATTCAAAATCTCTGGCTAGCCGCGCGCAGCGAGGCTGTCGGCGTAGGGTGGGTCAGCATTCTCGATCCCACGGAGGTGTGCAAGCTTCTCAACATTCCGGACCATTTGACGCTGGTCGCGTATCTCTGCCTTGGCTATGTCGAAGGCTTTGCATCCGAGCCTGATCTCGAACGCTTCAGGTGGGAAAAACGAGTTGATCTCACAGCCGTTGTCTCTTACGACAGATACAGCGAGGAGCGAACACTGTGACAGCCCGCGCGGTTATGGTGCTCGGCACAAGCTCCCATGCGGGAAAATCGTTGCTTACCGCGGCATTCTGCCGCATCTTCGCGCAGCAAGGCCATCGGGTAGCACCGTTCAAGTCGCAGAATATGTCTCTCAATTCCGCGGCCACTTCCGAAGGACTCGAGATAGGACGGGCCCAGGCCCTCCAGGCTGAGGCTGCAGGAATCGCGCCTTCGGTTCATATGAACCCTATTCTGCTGAAACCAGCTGGCGATATGACTTCACAGGTGATTGTCCGCGGCACCATCTGGGGGCGTCTTTCTGCTGCGGAATACCATCAGCGCAGGGTAGAAGAACTCATGCCCTTTGTTTGTGAGAGCTATCAAAAGCTCGCCGCAGAGAATGATGTGATTGTGCTGGAAGGCGCAGGTTCACCCGTTGAAATCAATCTGAAGCAGCACGACATCGTGAACATGCGCATGGCGGAGATGGCCGATGCTTCGTGCGTTCTTGTTGGCGATATCGATCGCGGGGGCGTCTTTGCTTCCCTGCTGGGAACCGTCGAGCTGCTGGAACCTGAGGAGAGAGCCCGCATTCGCGCGTTCGTCATCAACAAGTTTCGTGGAGACCTGGCCCTCCTTGTACCGGGCATTCGCGCTATGGAAGATCGAGTCGAAAAGCCGTGTCTTGGCGTTGTGCCTTGGCTTGACCATCTCTGCCTCGATGAAGAAGACAGTCTTGGACTGCCTGCATCTGACCCGGATCATGATGCTCTATGGTTTACTCCCGGCAAAGACAGGCGTCTCCGAATTGCGGTCATCGCCTTTCCATCGCTTTCCAACTTCACCGATTTTGACTCGCTGACGTCCGAGTCATCCGTTGTGGTTCGGTTCTGCCGCAGGGCAGAGCAATTGGACGGAGCGGATATTGTGATTCTGCCAGGCAGCAAGCAGACGGCGGATGATCTTCTCTGGTTGCGACAGCAAGGACTGGACAGAACGGTGATCGAGCACGCGAGGGCTGGCTTGATTGCCGGCATCTGTGGCGGTATGCAGATGCTCGGGGAGTTCGTTTCAGATCCCAATGGAATCGAGAGCGGAGGTTCGGTTCGGGGGCTGTCCCTTTTGCCGATCGCCACGACCATGCGTTCGTCGAAGGTAACAATCGCGTCCTCCGGACGGCTAATCGCCGGAGCGCTGTTCGGTCAACCGATCGGAGACATCTCGCTGCGCGGATATGAAATCCACGTTGGCGAGACATCCCGGCTCGATCAGGCGCAACCGTTTGCTCGTCTCCTGCGCAAGTCGATCGATCATAGGGAAGCCGTGACGGATGGATGCGTAAGCTCGGACGCTCGAATCTTCGGAACCTATCTCCACGGTCTGTTTGATGGAGATATTTTTCGCCACACATTTATCGAGGCCGCGCGTTTGTTCTACCATCTCGCACCGGCCGTCAGGTTGAACCAATGGGAAGCGAAACGACTGGAATCCCTCGATCGGCTTGCTGCGGCTGTGAGCGAATCACTCGATATGCAGAAAATCTTTGAGTGGGTTGGACTTCAATATCAAAGTCAACCAGCACGAGAGACCAGCAAGGCGGCACGATGAATCGAAGTATGCTGCTGCCGGCCGTCTACCTTACGGACATGGTTGCGGGCGACCCGGAATGGTTTCCGCACCCCGTCCGGCTCATGGGATGGACCATCACACGGGGCGAGACTCTTCTCCGGCGGCCAATCCAGTGCGTCGTAACCGAGTTCCTTGCCGGTGCGACACTCACCGCAGCGGTCGTGAGTGCAGGGTACGTTCTGACACGGCTGGTCATTGTTGAGGCCTATCGCCGTTCGAGCCTGTTGGGCCGCCTTATCGAGACGAGTCTGGGTTGGACTTGCCTCGCGGCTCGCAATCTTCAAGACGAGGCGTCATTAGTCGTGACCGCACTCGAGGCAGAAGACATTTCAACGGCACGCCAACGTGTTGCGCGCATCGTTGGGCGAGACACCGAGAACCGCGACACCCAGGAGATATCCCGTGCCGTCATTGAAACCCTTGCTGAGAGTGCCTCTGACGGCGTGATTGCGCCGCTTCTTTACATGAGCCTCGGCGGTGTTCCGCTTGCGATGGCTTACAAAGCCATCAATACGCTCGATTCCATGATCGGCCATGCAGACGCGCGCTACTTCTATTTCGGCAAAGCGGCGGCACGCCTGGACGATGCGGCCAACTTTGTCCCGGCAAGGCTGACCGCACTTGCAATCGTGGCTGTCAGCTGGTTGTTGAAGGCAAACGGAGCCGATGCATGGAAAGTCTGGCTCCGGGATGGGAACAAACACAAGAGTCCAAACGCCGGCCAGCCAGAAAGCGCCATGGCCGGAGCGCTTGGCGTTCGGCTAGGCGGTGGCAACTGCTATCAAGGCGAGTTCATTCCGGCTGAGCTCATCGGCATGGAGTTTCCATCACCGCAACCCCAGCAAGCGCGGAAAGCGATTCGCATCGTAGGCGCCGTTACGCTGCTCGGCATCGGGGCGGGTGTACTGCTGAGCGTGCTTCTTCGGTCCAGGAGAAACAAATGATGGAGTGTCAGCCGCTCCATGGAGGCCAACTCCGACCCATTGCGGATCGCTTTGGGGTTCCAATATCGGAACTTCTCGACTTCAGCGCGAATATCAATCCGGATGGTCCGCCGACCGCGGTGCTGTCCGGTTTGCGCGCATCACTCGATGACCCGTCGATCCTCACAAACTATCCGGATTTGAATGAGGTGGAGCTTCGGCGGTCGCTCGCGCATTATGTCGGCGTCCCATCTCGGAGTATCGCCGTGGCGAATGGCTTCGTTCCGCTTCTCGACGCTGCACTGAGAGCTCTGTCTGTTCACAACTGCCTTGTGCCGGTTCCTGCGTTTGTCGAATACCGCAGAACTCTGGAGCGGTCTCGGGTGGAAATGATTCCCCACATCCTGAACTCCGGCTTCGATTTCAACTGCGATCCATCTGACCTGTTCGCAGGTTCCTGCGATGCAATCCTGATGGCAAATCCGCAAAATCCATCGGGCGTGCTGTTCTCGCGAGAGAAGGTCTGCCGGATTGTCAGCCTCGCTTCGAAGCGGAGCATTAACGTCTTTCTCGACGAAGCTTTCGTTGATTATTCTCCGGAGAACTCGCTTGCATCGGAGGTTGATCGTTTTCCAAATCTCATCGTGTTTCGTTCCGTGACAAAGTTCTTTGGAATGGCCGGACTGCGCGTTGCGTACGCAGTTGCTCGTCCTGACGTATGCGAAAGAGTGAGGGAGTCGATCCCGCCATGGTCCGTTACGACGCTGGCGTCCCTGGCGGTCGAGCTCGCTCTACAGGACGAAACTTACCGGCGCCGGGCCATCACCATAAACAGCGAACGTCGCGACCGGATGCAGACTGCCATCCGGAGACTTGGCATTCACGTCTACCCCTCCGTGGCCAATTTCCTGCTTCTCCGCTTGCCGGGCTCTGTTGACTCCGGGCAGCTGTGGGAGCGTCTGATACTTAAGCACCACATCGTTCTGCGTCTTTGTTCGAATTACGAGGGCCTAGAAGATGGGCATCTAAGGGCCGCGGTTCTCGCCGATGGCGAGAACGAACGCCTGGTCAATGCTCTTCGGCGTGAGTTGGAGATGCCACAATGACCCACTGGTATCGCGAGCCAAAACAGATCAGGCTCATCGAGCACCTGGAGCGCGCGGGGATTGACTTTGTGCTTTGTTCGTTCGCGTTCTCAGATATCGATCTGCAAAATCTGAAAGCAAGCCTGCCACCGATGAAGCTCGCCCAACGGCTCACCCTGGGAACTCCAGCCAGGGGAGATGGAACCAAGGCCCTGATCGTGGCGCGTCCCGATCGTATCGATCCGGACTGGCTCCGGAATCCCGAGCCGTGGGCGGGCGTTCTTGTCCTGCCCTCACATACCCCAGCCAGAGACCGTGCATTGCTTGAACTCTTCGCCGTCAATCGCTCCTTTCATAATGGTGCGAGAGGACGACGCGCTGTCAGCAAAGGTATTCTTCGTCGATTCGTCCTGGATATGAGAGCGACGCCACCGTCGCTTTACGGCGTGCGGGAAGATCCGTCGAGCCAGGTGTCTCCCTTATCTTCGCGACACTAAAACGCAAACTTCGCGGCGAGTTGAACCAGCCTCGGCGCCTGAGCGCTCTCAATTTGCCCGAAGGCTGGGTCTTCGATTTGACCATCTACGGCGGCGGGACCATAGAACTGAGCATGATTGAAGACGTTAAAGGCTTCGAAGCGAAGGTTCAGAGCGCGAGTTTCGGTGAAGTGAACATCTTTCTCCAGTGTCATATCGAAGTTTTCGATCCCGGGGCCGTAAAACATTCGCCGTTTGGCATTTCCCAACTGGCCAAGTTGTTCTTCTGAAAACAAAGCTGTATTAAACGCGGGTTTTCCGTTGCGGCCGTTCCTGTTGATCTCCAAAGGGCCGGGCTCGTAGGAGGGCGTGTCGAGCAGATAATTGTTCACGCCATTTCCGAGTGTGCCGAGAAGAGAATTGTCCGAATTGTCGAAAAGGGTCACTGGAAAGCCTGTGGCAAATCGAGTGGTTCCGGAAAGGCTCCAGTCGTTGGTGATCCGGCTGTTCTTGTGCAGGACAGCAACGAATGGTATCGCCCACGTATAGCTGGCCTCGAAACTTTGTCTCTGATCCCATGCGGATACCGCCCTGCTCGCGCGCGGATCGATGGGGTTGAGTTGCTCGCCCAGATTCGATCCCTGATCGATAGACTTCGCATACGCGTAGCTGAGCAGGAATTGCGAGCCGTTGTTCTTATAGCGAAGTGTTGTTTCGAGAGCGTTGTAATTGGAGTTGGCTATCGAACTGTCCGCTGTATTTTCTCCATAATTTTCGCTCGATGGACTGATCAGAGCGCCGGCCGTTTGACCCGTACGCGTCCCATACACCGTCTGTCCGCTGGCAGTCGTGTAGTTCGAATCCTCGCCGAACGGCCCACAGCCCGCAAGGCTCAGGCACAGTGCTGGATTGCCCGGGTTCGCTGAAACCACTGCAAGAATATGGTGCCCTTGATTGCCAACGTAACTTACCGTTAGCACGGCGTTGGGAGTCACCTGGCGTTGGATCGAAAGCATGTAATTGCTGATGTAAGGGGCCCGGTTGTTGTGATCGAAGAAGGGATCGGCGGACAGAGGCGTGAAGTTTGCCCAATTGATCGAAGTGTCCGAATTCGACTTTGAAACATTATGCGGCGGAAATGCGAACGGAAAGCGCTGTCCATTCTTAACACCGGTAGCCGCTGTTATAAACGGTGTGGCGAAGAGCGGCGGCGCCGGGCTCAGGTAGTTGTATCCAAAAGGCGGGACAGCGTACATTATGCCGGCCGCGAGGCCGGGGTACTGCGTGTAAAAGATTCCGTAACTTGCGCGGATGCTGCTCTGGTCGCCGGAGCCAAGTATAGCCTTCCAAAGGCTGCTCTCCGGCTTCGGAGTCCAGGCCATACCAAGCCGTGGGGCGAAATTGTGATAGTCCGTAGGCGCAATTGTTCCTGGAACGCCAGGGTCACCCGCCACGACAAGCCCCGGCGGTGCACCCGGGTAGAGCGTCGATTGTGCTCCCCGAATGTACGTTTGCAGCTGGCTATATTTCTCCCAGAACGGCATGATCATGTCCCAACGCAATCCGGCATTGATCGTGAGATCATTGCGGGCACGCCAGCTGTCCTGTATGTAGGAGCCGAGATAGCGGTTCCGCAGATAGAAGGGCTGGCCCGAGGACTGTGTGAAGTTGCTGGGCACGCCGATAAGGAAGTCGGCAAATGCTGATCCAGTTTCGGTGCCATCGATATTGAAAGTGCCATTGAAGGTGGCATTGGGGTGGGTATTGACTTGATCCGTATGGAACTGTCCGCCAAACTTGAGCGTATGTGCGTGGATCACCCGTGAAAGGCCGTCGCTCAGATAAACAGTGTTGTTTACTTGCGTCATGTTGGTGATCGGAACCCCCATTACGAAGGTCGGGAACGTGATATTTTCAACGCCTTCATACTGCGGGGCCTGCACATAGATGCCTGATCCCCCGCTATCACCCGACGCAAACCCCTGCGAAGCCATGCTTACGCCGAGTCCACCTTTCGGCTGGCCGACAATGTTTGCATTGCGCAAATAGCCCAAGTGGAATTCATTGATCGTAGTCGTGCTGAAAACCTTCGTGTCTCCTACCGAAAACAGTTGCGCGCGACCGATCGTGAGCGCGTCAAAACCGGGAATGCTGGCGCCGGCGACCGAACCGGGATAGGGATTGTCCAGATCGTAGTCGTCAATGAAGTAGTAACCGAACACCTGGCCGAGGCGCGTGTTTGCGTCGATGCGTATCGCACCCTTGTCGTCGCGCACCGTCTGATCGTAGGCCGAAGTGGCGAACTGGCTTGGGCCGCTGTTCGGTTGCGGGATGTAACCAAGGAGGTTCTTTCCCGGAGTTGACCATGCGGCTTGCGGAATCACGCCGTTCGGGAAGACCTGCGAATAAGACTCACCTGCGGAAACTGCATAGCCAAGCTCCTGGGTCAACAGCGACGCGAGATAGGGACCGCTGACGCTTCCCGTAAGCTGGCTCTGTCCTGTTGAGGGGTCGAGAAAATTGCCGCTACGCTGCGCCAGAGTCGGAACAGTGATGTTGCCGGTGGAGATACCCTGAGTGGTGCGCGTGCCCTGGTAATCCACGAAGAAAAATAGCTTATCCTTTTTCGCTGGACCACCGGCCGTTCCGCCAAACTGGTTCTGCCTGAAAGCAGAACGTGACGGATCGAAATATCCGCGTGCGTCGAGATCAGTATTGCGCAGAAATTCGAATGCATCGCCATGGAAATGTCCTGCACCCGACTTGCTGACGACCGTGACCATGCCCCCGTTGTAGTTGCCGTATTCAGGATCGAAGTTATTGGTCAGCACGCGGAACTCGTCGATCGAATCCAGATTGGGAATAATCGAGGTTCCCCCATTCATATGCTCCTGCACGTCGATTCCATTCACGAGGAACCCATTGGAAGACTCGCGCTGCCCGCTGATGGAGAGATTACCTGGGTTAAGGTCGCCGGACGGATCGAGACTTCCCGTAACGCCGGCCATGATCACGGAACTCGGTAGTAACGTTGAGATCGGAGCCACTCCAGGCTGGATCGCAAGCAGATCCGTATAGCTTCTCCCGTTCAACGGGAGAGCAGTTATTTGAGTGCTCGAAACGACCTCTCCGAGGTGTGTCGCTGTCGTCTCGATCTGCGCACCAGTATCGGTGGTTACGGTGATCGTGTCAGACTGGCTTCCCACGGTAAGCACGAAATCCAGGCGGATTGCCGCATCAGTGTCGACAGAGATTGCGGTCCTTTCCTGCGCAGCGAACCCTGAGGCGGTGATCTTGAGATCGTAGTGGCCGACGGGAAGATTCGGAAAGGAATACAGTCCTTGCTTGTCCGAAACAGCCTGCCAAACCGTCTGCTGCGCGGTGTTCACGAGCTTCAGCGATGCGCCGACAATGACCGCGCCGCTTGGATCTGTGACCGTTCCGGAGATGCTGCCTCCACCGGCACCGTAGACAGGAACCGCTGCGAGCAGCATTGCCCCAAAGGCTATAGTGGAAAACAGACCCTGTCGGGCGGCGGAGAGAAAGGAGTCCAGCCTCGGACGGAGCATACGCACCTCGCGGGGCGGGAAAGAAGGCGCGAGTGCTCAAACGGTCATGAGCGATCGTCCCCGTTTCCACGCGGAGAAGTCACAAACTCATCCCAGGTAGGTCTCCTGACTCACAGGCGAATCCGCTCGATGCGGTTTCAGAGTCTTCCGCCTTCCCCGGTATAGCCGAGTGGCTCGTGGAAAACCCGTTGTCCTGATTACAGTGGCGGGACCGCGCCGGACTCACACCGGCTTCCCTGTTATGCCCTCGCGGGCACCCGGAATGTCTGAGGGACACAATAACACAATCGATGAAGTCGTAGTAAAGCTCGCGAGCGGCTCGGTTCGGTCAAATTTTCGGCTTTCCTGCATCTCACTCCTCGGCTTTCGGCAAAGGACAGCCAGTACAACGCAACGTCCATACGTCGCGATTGAAGCGGAAATCGGTCACAGTTAAGGGCGCGATGTCGAAGCGCCAAAAGCTCTTCGAGGGAAGGCCGAGAGCGTAGACAATGGCGGCCCGAATCACCGCAGGATGAGTTACGGCGATTGTGCATTTCACGTGAGACTGCGCATCCATCCACTTCCCGATGCGTGCGATAAGGGCCTCCGTGGATTCGCCGCCATGTGGATTCGCGCATGGATCAGTGAGCCACGAAAGGACGCCGTCCGGGTCTTCGTGTTGCAACTGGTCCAGGGCTTTACCGCGCCACTTTCCGTAATCGCAGTCGCGCAGTTCGTGTGCTACCTTTGCCGGGAGTTCCAGCATGCGGGATGTCGCTTGCGTTCGCTGCTCGGGAGCCGACCAAACATGCTCCGCCGCGGGAAGATTCGCACTCACCCGTGCGGCCCTTGGGTGTTCGCGCTCCAAAATCGGTTCGTCGAGGGGAAAGGCTGCATTTCGCAGTGCCGCAGTTGCCCCATGTGCAATGAAGGTTATTCGAGCCGGCATGTTCATTCCCGGGGGTTCCGATTCGGAGCCCTTGACACTGATCATAGAGAAACATAGGGTTAAAGCAGTCTTTGAAGTGAAAGAAGAAGCCGGTGCAATTCCGGCGCGGTCGCGCCACTGTGATTCCAAGCCAGACCTTCCTTCATTTCTTAAGCGAACTTTGCTGTGGGACGCATGATCCCGGGAGGTTCTTCGAATGGCTCACTCCGTAGCCGGTTCCCTCGCTCCTCAACCCATCTCTATTCCCGCCATTCCAGTCCGCGAAATTTTGCCCTGGGCGATCTTCGGTGGGCTCTTGTTGCTGCTTGCGATTTACTTCGTAGGCGCCGAACAGGGAGCTACCTCGCTGATTCAGGGTCACGGCGTTCACGAGTTTGTGCACGACGGCCGCCATCTTCTCGGTTTTCCCTGCCACTAACGAAAGAGGACTGATGACTCGCATCCTGCTGGTGCGCGGGATGCTTGCGGGACTCGTCGCCGGCCTCTTCGTCTTCGCGTTGGCCCGGTGGATTGGCGAACCGCAGGTAAATCGCGCCATTGCATTCGAAACTGCCATGGATCAGGCAAAGGGCGAACCGCCAGAGCCTGAGATTGTCAGCCGCAAGATCCAAAGCAGCCTTGGACTGCTGACTGCAAGTGTCGTGGACGGAACATCGCTGGGTGGAATTTTCGCGCTTGTCTTTGCTTTCGCCTTCGGCAGGATACCGGTGGCAACCCCCCGAACTCTGTCCGCTTTGCTTGCCGCGCTCGCATTCGTGAGCCTGGCCGTCGTTCCAGCGCTGAAATACCCGGCGAATCCGCCCTCCGTTGGGAGGCCTGAAACCATCGGAATGCGTACAGCCGCCTTCTTCCTGCTGATCGCCTTTTCTCTGCTGGCGATGGTCCTTGCGGTAAGAGTTGAGCGGTGGCTTCATGAACGTTTGGGAGGCTGGAACGCATCTGCAGTTGCGGGTGTGATCTTCGTAGTTGTCATCTTCCTGGCGTCTCGCCTTCTGCCCGACATCAATGAAGTTCCGGTGGGATTTCCGGTGACGGTGTTGTGGAAGTTCCGCGTTGCCGCCATGGAAATGCAGTTGCTTCTTTGGAGCGTCCTTGGGTTTTTCTTTGGGTGGCTTGCAGAGAAGAGCCTTCAGGCACAGCGTCTGCACACCTGAAGAAGAGATCCGTAAAGGGTTGCAACCATGCTTCCGGTTCAGAAACAACATCGTCTCGGCAAGCAACAGCTCGGTCTCGCGGCTGGTCCGCGACGGCGGTTCCACCTTTTTTCCGTGCGGCGCTCTTTGATTTTCCTGCTGATGGCCTGCGCTGTGGCGATGCCGGCGCAGACCAAACCGCAGCGCATCGTCTCGACCGCGCCCAGCATCACTGAGACGCTGTTCGCGCTCGGCCTCGGAGACAAGGTTGTTGGCGTATCGCAATTCTGCAACTATCCACCCGAGGTTAAAAAGCTCCCGAAGGTCGGCAGCTACGTGCGGCCCGATCCTGAGGCCATCGCGCGACTCGCCCCGAACCTGGTAGTCCTGGAACGAGAATCGAGTCAGCTGACTGAGCGCCTGAACGCGCTGCACATCCCATTCATCCAGGTTCCACACGCAACTCTTGACGACATCTATACCGAGATTCGACTCATTGGAAACGCAGCCGGAGTTCCGGATCGATCCGCTGCCCTGGTGGCGCAGATCAAACATGCTCTCGACGCAATTCAATCGAAGGCAAGGACAATGCCTTCGCCGCGCACATTGGTCATCGTTGACCGCCAGCAAGGCACGCTGAATAATCTCATCGCGGTCGGACCCGATAACTACGTCAATCAGATACTCGAAATTGCCGGCGGGACCAACGTCCTTGCCAAAGCTGGCCTTCCTCAGTATCCGCGCATCTCGCTTGAGACCGTGTTGCGGGAGAATCCCGACGTCATCATCGATCTCAGTGGGACACAGGAAACCGAAGAAGCTCGCCGGGCCTCGCGTCTATCAACGCTCGCATTGTGGGCGCAATACCGCAATCTCGCGGCCGTGCGTGCCGGACGTGTCTATGCCGGCACAACCGACTCGCTCGTAGTTCCCGGACCACGCACTCCAATTGCGACTCAACGGCTCTTCGATTTTGTGCATGGAATCGGAGGTTCGGATTGAATTGCTTGCTCGAAGTCGACGGCGTGAGCTTCGCGTACGGAAGCCGCTCGGTTCTGGATTCGGTTAACTTTCGCGCCGAACAGGGTGAGTTTCTTGCGCTGATCGGAATGAATGGTTCAGGAAAAAGCACCCTCCTGGACATCGTTTCCGGCTTTCGCAGGCCCGAGGCCGGTTCAGTTGTCGTCAGCGGACGCCGCCAGGAGGACTGGAAGCGCCGAGAGATGGCGCAGCATATAAGTCATCTGCCGCAGTCGATTCACGCGGATCTTCCTTTTACAGCAGAACAACTGGTCGGAATGGGACGATACCCGCACACAGACAGTTGGTTTGAATCAGAAGAGGATCACAGGCATATCCGCACTGCCATGGAGCGTACTTCGAGCTGGCCCTACCGTCATCGCTCTTTCCAGGCGCTGAGTGGCGGTGAACGCCAACGGGTACTCGTCGCCGCGTGTCTGGCCCAGAACGCCGCCGTGCTGCTTCTTGACGAACCATCGACATTTCTCGATATCGAACAGCAGTTGCATTGCTTCAGTGTCCTGCGCGACGAGGCGCTGGCGGGCAAGCTCTGTATTGCGGCTACACATGATCTGAACCTGGCGCTCACCTACTGCACGCGACTGCTGGTGCTGGCCAATGGAGTCATTGCCTGGGACATCCAAACCGTAGAAGCTCACGACAACAAAGCATGGCTGGAATTGTTCTCAAAGCGGCTGCAAATCGGCAAAACTCCATCCGGGACTCCCTGGGTCTGGTACCAATGAGCACCACTCCACAGCTTTCGTTCGTGGCACGATACAGCCTTGTGCTCTCGTTGGCCGTCTTTCTCGCAGCAGCCCTGCTCCTGCCGTGGGTGGGAGCAGGCTCCATCAGTCTGTCGCGGGTCTTGCGGCGTCAGGAACCCGACTACGAGATTCTGCTTCAGTTGCGGCTCTCGCGCACGCTGCTGGCGCTGATCGCCGGCGGTGCCTTGTCGCTGGCGGGAACGCTCTTTCAGGCTATGTTGCGGGACGCCCTTGCAACACCCTACACGCTGGGCATCTCGGCAGGAGCTTCGCTCGGCGCAGTCGCGGTCATCGCCATGGGCTGGGAGACGTTTCTCGGCATTCCGATGACCTGGATCGGGGCTCTCGTCGGCGCCTTTATCGTTCTGATCATCGTAATTGGCGGCGCATTCAGGCAGCGTCAGATATCGGCATTCGGCCTGCTGCTTACCGGCATGGCCATCAATAGTATCTGTGCTGCTTTCATTCTCATTCTCAGCGGTTTTGCGGGCCTGTCGCGGTCGTTCTCCATCGCGCGATGGCTGATCGGCAGCATCGATGCCACCAGCTATACATCGCTGGCTGTTCTGGCAACCGTGGTTACATCTGTCTCGGCAATGATCCTCTCGCAGGCTCGGAACTGGAATCTCCTTGCAGTCGGAGAGCGCTGGGCCGCCTCGCGCGGTGTTCGTGTTGGATCTATGCTCGCGCAGGGCTACATGCTCGGGTCGATCCTGATGGCCGGATCGATCGCGCTCACTGGCCCGATCGGTTTTGTCGAGTTGATTGTGCCCCACCTTGTCCGTTCCCGCATCAGTTCAGACCATCGCATTCTGCTTCCCTGTGCCTTTCTTCTTGGAGGGACGCTGCTCGCGCTCTGCGACACCATCGGGCGCATCGTAATTCCGCCTGCCGAGCTTCCGGCCGGCGCCGTACTTGCTTTGATCGGGGGGCCCTATCTGGTCTGGATCATTCGCCAGAGAGCGCCAGCGGAGGAGATATGACCTCACATCGTCAGCGCGTGATTCGGGCAGACGGACGAGCCTTCAACATCGTGCAACACCGCGCTCACCTTACGTACTGCGTTACCGGTTGCTGCTGCGGGATCACGGAACGCGGCTATGCCGCTGTGCCGGTGGATGTTTATAAGGAAGAGTGGCTGCGTCGGAAAATTCGACAGGACGTTCATCTCACCAAAGGGGGTTGCCTTGGCCCTTGCGCACTAGCGAACGTTGCCAGCCTGGTCTTCGACGGAAAGAGCATCTGGTTCCATTCCGTCAATAGTGAATGGCATGTGCGCCAGATTTTTGACTACATCGATTCCATGCTGAAAGCGGACCGGTTTGTTGAGCCTCCCGCCGAACTCAGCGAGTATGTTTTCAACTACTACGATTGGGATGTTCGCACCCCCAGTCCTCCGGACGGCCTGACAAATCTCGAAGTTGTCCAGCCCAACGGAGCGATCATGCTCCTTTCGCATGCTGACACAGATCTGCTCACCCTCATCAAAGCCGCCAACAACCTTCCTGAAGGTCTTCACGTGAGTGGCTATTCGCTCAATGCCCTCCGTAGTGAAGACCAGATGAATGTTCTGATCTCCGGAGAGATGGCAAAGGCTAAAGTGATCGTCGTTCGCTGCCACGGCCCACTCAGTTGTATTCCCGGTTTTGATCAACTCAAGGCCGCGTGTATCGTTCGCGGACAGTCTCTCGTGCTGGTCAGCGGCACTGGCGAAAATACGTCGGAATTCGCCGAAGCGATCAATACTCCGGCCGATGTGATGCAAACGGCCGCGGGCTATCTCGATCTCGGCGGCGTGTCTAATTTCGAAGGGCTTTGCCGCTTTCTATCCGACCGGCTGATGCTCACCGGCTATGGATACTCCGTGCCTACTCCGATGGCGGAGCATGGCATCTACGTGCGGGATATGGATTCTCCGACCTGGGAAGATTGGCAGCGCCAGGCGGATTGCTCAAAGCCCACTATCGCCATCCTCTTTTATCGCGCCCATCTCCTCAGCGGCAACACCAGCTTTGTCGACTTGCTCTCTCGAGCCCTCGAAAACCGGGGCGCTAACGCACTCTGCATCTTCACTTCAAGCCTCAAATCAATGGACGACGGTAGACCCGCCGCGTTCAGCCTCATCAACGGCAGGGCTGACGTTCTGATTTCAACACTTTCCTTCGCACTGGCGGAAGTCAACACCGGCTCGGTGACAGTTCCGGGCGAAGCTGTCGGTTCGTTCGAACAACTCGGCATCCCCGTGATACAGGGCATCGCGAGTGGAATGCCTCGTGGAGCATGGGAAGGATCACGCCGCGGGCTCAATGCGCTCGATACCGCAGTCAACGTGGCGATTCCGGAATTTGATGGACGCATCATTACCGTTCCGCTGTCCTTCAAGGAACGCAACGCAGGCATCGATAATCTTTATGTAGGTCACGAAGAGCGAGTCCATCGCATCGCAGGAATCGCTTTGCGGCTCGCCGCGTTACGGCGGACACCCAACCGCGAAAAGCGCGTGGCCTTTGTCCTCACTAATTCTGCAGCGAAAGCTTCGCAGATCGGCGGCGCTGTTGGACTCGATTCTCCCTCAAGCCTCCTGACGACACTTCGAGCGATGCGGACTCGACGCTATGATGTCTTCGCTCTGCCCGAAACATCGGACGAACTCATGCAGGCCCTCATCTCTCGTGGAACCTACGATGACCGATACCCTCTCGATCCGGCACAAGCGATGCGCTTCTCTCGCTCAGCCTACCGGGCAATGTTCACGGCCTTCCCTGAGCGCCCCGCGCGCAGAATGTGCGATTTCTGGGGCGAACCTCAGGAAAATGGCGCGAGTGTGCGTCCAGCAAAAAAGACCGACAAAAAGCTATTGCCGACGATTGGCGGAAAGGTCGTTTCGATCGAAAAGGAAGAGCCCTGGGGCGATGACCGTGACTATCTGTTCGCCGCGATGGACTTTGGCAACGCGCTGATCGCACTACAGCCCCCGCGCGGTTACGGTATCGATCCTAACGCCATCTATCACACCCCCGACTTGCCTCCGACGCATCATTGCGTCGCCTTCTACCGCTGGCTGTCCGCTCCCCAATCGCAGGGAGGATGGGGCGCCGATGCCATCGTTCATATGGGCAAACACGGCACCCTCGAATGGCTTCCGGGCAAGGGCATAGGCCTCTCCGCCGAGTGCTACCCGGACCTCTTGCTCGGCGATGTGCCACTCATTTATCCGTTTATCCTCAACGATCCTGGTGAAGGGAGCCAATCCAAGCGGCGGACTCACGCCGTCATCATCGATCATCTGACGCCGCCGATGACCACCGCGCAGACCTATGGTGCGCTTGCAGAATTGAATCAACTCGTCAATGAGTACTATTCCGTCGAGAAACTGGACCCGATAAAACTTCCATACCTGCAGCAGCAGATTTGGGACCTGATCCAGCGCACGAATCTCAAAGCCGATCTGGATATGAAGGCCATGCTCACCCGTGAGCGTGGCGATCATAGTCACGAATGGGACGATGCTCTTACGCCTGAAGGTATCCCGACAACACTCGCTTCGATGACCGGGAATGAAGTCGCTCATCTCATCGAAGATCTCGACGGCTATCTCTGCGAGTTGGGCATGGCGCAGATTCGCGACGGTCTGCATTCGCTCGGTCAAATGCCTCCGCTGCCGGATATGCTTCGCTCTCTTACGCGCCTGGCAAATGTAGGCGTGCCCAGCCTTCAGGCGTGCCTTGCAACCGCCTACGGATTTGACCTCGCTGTCCTGCTCGACAAACCCGGAGAACGCCTCAGCCAAAGCAGACCACTTCTCGGAGTCATCTGCTACACGCATGCCGATGTGCTCGAAACTCTCGACCGTGCCTCGCTTGACCTATTCGCAATGCTCGAGACATTTGGCTTCCAGCCCGCACGGATCGAAGATGTTCAGCTCGCCGTTCTTGGCATCGAGACGGAGGACATTAGAGCCGTTCTGAATTTCGCCTGCACGGCTCTGGTTCCACGGCTTGAACAGACAGAAGAGGAGATTGAGCATCTCCTCGATGCACTGGACGGTAAATACATCCCCGCTGGACCAGCCGGGGCACCGACACGGGGCATGGCTCATGTATTGCCAACAGGGCGCAATTTCTACGCCGTCGATCCCCGGGCTTTGCCTTCCCAGGCTGCCTGGCGAGTGGGTCAGCAACTCGCCCGCGAGGCCATTGAGCGTTTCCGATCCGAAGAGGGCAAATACCCCGAGATGATGGGTCTCAGCGTCTGGGGAACATCACAGATGCGCACACAAGGAGATGACATTGCCGAGGCCTTCGCTCTTCTCGGCGTGCGGCCGGTTTGGAATCCGCAGTCTCGAAGGCTCGAGGGTGTGGCCGCCATCCCGCTTGAACAATTGGGACGCCCACGGGTTGACGTCACGTTGCGCATCAGCGGCTTTTTCCGCGACGCCTTTCCGAACCTGATTGAACTCTTCGACCAGGCGGTCTCGCTTATAGTCGAATTGGATGAACCTCTTGACCAAAATTATCCGCGCAAACATTACCTGGGCGAGTTGGAGAAGCAAAGAGATATTCCGGAACACGAGGCGGAAGCCCAGGCCCGTTATCGCGTTTTCGGGTCGAAGCCTGGCTCTTATGGCGCTGGCATTTTGCCTCTAATTGAAAGCGGAAACTGGCAAAATGATCAGGATTTCGCTCGCGCCTTCCTGGTGTGGGGAGGATATGCATACGGCAGGGGTGCGGCTGGTGTGGAGGCGCAGTCGGTCTTTGCCGAACGGTTAAGGTCCATCGAAGTAGCACTCCATAATCAGGACAACCGCGAACACGACATCTTCGACTCCGACGACTACTTCCAGTTTCATGGTGGTATGGTCGCGTCCATTCGTGCACTCACCGGCAATCAACCCAAGGCTTACTTCGGCGATAGCTCGCGTCCGGACGCCGCGCAAGTCCGCGATCTAAGAGAGGAGGCATTGCGCGTCTACCGTTCGCGCGTCATCAACCCCAAATGGATCGAGAGCATCAAGCGACATGGTTACAAGGGAGGGCTCGAACTCGCGGCAACCGTCGACTATATCTTTGGTTTCGATGCCACCGCGCAAATAGCGCCGGACTTCGTCTATCAGGGACTTGCCGAACATTACGCTCTCTCTCAGGAGATCCGCGATTTCCTCTCGAAATCCAATCCATGGGCCCTGAATGCCATTGCCGAACGCCTTCTCGAAGCGGCCAAACGCGAGCTCTGGGAGAATCCGAATCCAGAAACGCTGGAATCCATCCGTAGCGTCCTGCTGGAAACCGATGCCGTTCTCGAAGCACAAGGAGAACAGAAACGAGAGCCGGTTCAATGAAGCCGACCGCTTATCCGTTCTCCGCAATCGTCGGTCAGGATCAGATGAAGCTGGCTCTTCTCCTGGCCGCGATCGACTGGCACCTGGGCGTATTACTGCGTGGCGACAAGGGAGCGGGCAAAACTACAGCTGCTCGCGCTCTCGCTAAGCTTCTTCCGGAGCCCGCGCCATTTGTGAACTTGCCGATTGGCGTGACGGAAGACCGGCTCCTTGGGGGACTCCACCTCGAAAGCACGCTCAAGGGAAATCCTCTGCTCAAGCCAGGCCTTCTCTCCGAAGCGCATGGCGGCGTGCTCTATATCGATGAGGTAAACCTTCTGCCGGCTCATCTTGGCGACGCACTTCTTGACGCTGCATCGAGCGGTGTCAATGTCGTCGAGCGTGAGGGGTTCAGCACGTCGCACCCGGCGGAGTTCGTGCTGCTCGGCAGCATGAACCCCGAAGAGGGACTGCTGCGTCCCCAGATTCTCGACCGATTCGCTCTCTCTGTAAACATTGTGGCCCCGGTCGAACCGGAGGACCGACATAGTATTGTCGCTCGCAGAATCGCGTTCGAGCGCCAACCTGCAACGTTCGCAGAGGAATGGTCGGATCACGAGCAGACATTGCGCGAGAAGATCGAAAAGGCTAGGAGACAAGTCGGCTCTCTCCAGTGTTCAAAAGAGATTCTCGCACAAATCTCAGCTGCCGTTTGTGCAGCCGGTACCCGCTCGCTGCGCGCCGATCTGTCAGCAGTACGCGCCAGCATTGCATGCGCTGCGCTGATGGGTGATGACCTCGTAAGACCCCAGCACGTTGATGCCGTTCTTCCATTGGTGCTCAACCACCGCTCCAGGGGCGGTGGACGTCCAACACCGCCACATCCGTCTTCTGCATCCTCTTCGCAGCCGGACCCGTCCAGTTCCGGTCAAAGCACAAAGGAAGCCGTCGAGCGCATCTTCGCGCCGCAGCAAACCATGACTCCGGCGATTCGCCTCACCGCAGAGGACTCGGAGCGGCGCGGTATTCGTCAGGAAACCAGGGCAGACCATCCCGGTCCGATTGTGGGGACGAAAAAGACGGATAATCCTCGAGAGATCGATTTGCGCGCGACCTTTAACCACGCCTTGGTTGAAACCGGAACCCATCAACCGCGCCTCGCAGATTTGCACGAGAAAGTACGCTCTCCGCGTTCCGGGATCCGCTACCTGATCCTCGTCGATTCGAGCGGCTCCCATGCCTCACAGGAGAAGATGCGCCTGGTCAAAGGCGCCGCCCTGGGTCTGATCGAGCGCTCCTTCGGTAAGGGCGACGAGGTCGCAATCATTGTTTTCCGTGGCACCGATGCTCAAACGTTGCTCGAACCTTCTTCCTACCTCGACGACGCAGGTACAGCCCTTGAATACTTGCCAACTGGTGGACGAACACCACTTGCCCACGCTCTCGAACTGGCAAAGATGTATCTGACGAATTCCACTCTTCTCGTTTTGCTGAGTGATGGCCGGGCCAACGTTCCCTTGCGGGGTGGCGACCCGTGGCAAGAGGCATTAGCCATCGCACGAGAGCTGCATTGCAGCGCCCTGGTGATCGATACGGAGAATCCAAGTTCTCCCGTTCGACGCGTCTCCGAACTCGCTGAGGCATTGAACACCACTTCGATAAATCTTGACGATGTGAAGAATCTCGACGTGATAGAGATAAGCCAACTCCTGGGGAAAAGGCAGCGTTGAAAATTGTGATGCCCTTGGAAATTGTGCGCTAAAACTGAGTTCCAAATACCCGAAGCAGCCCAGCTTCTGGCATGTCCGCAACGGGAACTGCCAACGGCCGCCAAACGTCAATCCAGTTCTGGATTGGCGAGACTACGGCGACTCGCGCATTATAGGAGGGTGCCCAGTTGCTAAGGGTACGCGGGACAGATATTGAAACCGGTCTCCGGTCCTACTATCTTTTGCGGGGGGTCAACGAGCGGGTAATCGCCAAGGCACTCATTGTTTCCGCCGCCTCTGTTCGGCTGGTCCGGATGCGGAGACAGGCGCTGTTCTTTGACCCACCGCATGATGCTTTGTTAAGCAGTGAGGCCCTGTGCATCGTGGGAGATGCACAGGCCAGATTTAGGTTCGGGAACCCAGATGGATGCGCCCCGCCCGGTTCAAGTTTGTGTATTGGGCACGCTCTGGACCATGCGACTCACACCCGCTTCGAGGAGTATTGAGCGATCAGAGAAAATGAGTGCGTGTCAGGGCAATCGCATGCACATCTCCAGATCGCCCGATAGCGGCACGCATAAATAGCGCTTCCCATTGGAACGTACCCTGTCTACAAATTCAGGGCAGCGGTGCGCGTCATCGGCCAGCACGAGCGATCCTGGCCTTAGACAGCCTTCAATGCGATCGAGGATATCAACGTAGAGCGCCTTGGCGCCATCCAGCAGCACCAGATCCAGGCAGTCTGGAAGATCCTGTGTCAGGGTTTCCAGAGCGTCACCCTCCCGGATTTCCACGAGGTCGATCAGGCCAGCCTCGGTAAGATTTCCGCGGGCACGTGCCGCTTTCGACGACTCGAACTCTGTAGTGATGATCCGGCCGCCGCCATCGTCGCGAAGGGCTGCAGCCAGATAGATTGTCGATACACCGAACGAGGTGCCGAATTCAAGGATGGATTGCGCACGAGTGGAACGCGCGAGCATATAGAGCAGGGTTCCGGTTTCCCGGGAAACCGGCAGAGGGACATCCCGAAGCAGGCCGTAGAACTCGCGGTAAGCGGTCCTGCTGGTGATAAGGCTCGAGACAGATGACCTTGAAACGGCTTCGAGCGCGGGCTCACTGGCATCGGCCTCGCTGAAGAGGCGATCCAACAGTTGAACGATGTGGGGCGAGGAGAGCGTATTCGTTACCATAGGCGCACTTTCTCACGAACCGGATTTAGCCGGCTTGTGAACTAAAATGTGCGTTGGCTGACGGTAACGCTTACGGCAGCAGACAGGACGGCGCTGCAAAGTCAATATTCTCTTTCCCGGATGTTCGTGTCAAGTCACCGACGGTCAGCATGGGATGAGCAATCAAAATTAGCCGGTTGATCTGTACGAGCTCGATGCTGGCAACTGAGGCATCACGGTTCTGAGCTTCACTATCAATTCGTGGAACTCTCCGTCCTTGGCGGAATGAACGGTCATCTTCGTTCCAGTCAGTATCTTGCCGGAGGTGCCACGGTCCGCGAGGCGAAGCGCATCAGCCTGTCACCGGACTACTGAAATTTGGCCTTACAGGGCATCAGGTCAACGGTGAAAAGCTCTCATTCCGCAGCCAGTTCCAGGCGCGCTGGATTGTTTAGCTTTGCGTCAGTCGCCCAGAGACCTGCGCTCGGTGTCGAGATATAGTAGACCTTCTCGCCGTCGCACATGGTATTCCAGCCTTCCTTCATCACCGCCTGATCGTAGCGCTTCTGCATTTCGGCGATGTCCGCATATTGATAGCCAACCTGCTCGATCTCTTCTCTTGACAAGTGGCCAGGAGCATAGGTGATGGTGAAGCGGCCTTCGCTGGAGCCATGAATCAGGTGCGCCACGCCATGCGGAATTGCCTGCATATCCGCCTCGGTCTTATAGAGGGAAAGCGTGCGCGAAGAGCCTTTGTAGCCGTACTTGCGAATCAACGCATCCACTTCCGCCTGCTCACCGAAGCGTTCCACGCCCGGTGCGATGATGAGCAGTTCGCCGCCGTCAGCAATGGCCATGCGGGTGCGATAGACCGCCTTATTCGCTACCCAGGTAGCGCGAAACTCATCGGCCTGCATGACGGCGATGATCTTCTTCACGGGCTTTTCGAAGACCGAGACGTTCTGTTGACGGGAGAGACGCGCCGCCTGAAGGTAGGTCTCCAGATCGTCGCCGACAAAAAATGCCGCTCGTTACCAGTCGGTTTTCTGAATCGCGCTGCATGACAATCTGGAAGTAAACGTCAGGCAAATGACGCAACAGGGTGTCTTCCGCAAAGTTGAAACAGGCGCGCAGCGGCGTCATTAGGCAGCCGAGATTATTTTCGATGCCGTATACGGCAGCGGCAATATGAGAGGCGCAAATGGTTTGCTTGCCGCCGAGGCCGATGAAGTAGTTCTTATTGTGGTTCGCGAATCCCAATACTTCGTGAGGCACGACGTGGCCAACATTGACGATCAGGTCCCAGGACTCGTCCATCAGGGCAGAATTCAAATCGACGGGAATAGGCCAATTCGCAATTCCGCCGGTCGTCTGCTTCACCAAGGAAGCCGGGATTTCGCCGACGTGGGAGATCCCGCGGCACCAGTCGTGAGGCACGATGATTTCGTTGGGAATCGAGCCAAACATCCATTTGTTCTCTGCCTCCGTGTGTGGCACATGCTGCCCCAGCGTGGGAATAACGCGCACATGTGCGTGCGGCTCGATCGCCATAATCTCCCGGTAGATCCATTCAGTCACCTTGCCCGCGCCGGAGTGAGCTCGGGTCAGATCGGGAGGAAGCAACAGGACGCGCTTCAGGCTCGGCGCAATGCGAGCACGGGCCTCCACCACGAGCTGACGGGCGGCGGCTTTGATCTGTTCCTCCGAAATCGTATCGGCTTTCAGGATGAACCAGGGCATTCTCAGGTCCTTTGGGTCAGATTCACTTTCGAGTCTAGCGAATCGAAGTTGTTCACGGGACCCATAGCCGGAACTGGTTTGTTCCTGCATACTGGTGGCATTCTCTGGAAAAGTCTTCTGTATACAGTCGATTCCGAAATGGAGAGTGGATGAATTTCACGAAGACCATATTGGCTCTCAGTCTCGCTGGCCTTGCCATCATCACGGCACCCGCTCGCGCACAGCAAAAACCGTACAGCGACGATATGAATGAGGATTACAAGGCGCCGCGGGCCGAGCGCGACTACACCAAACGCGAAGCGATGATTCCGATGCGTGACGGCGTGAAGCTCTTCACCGTCATCTGGATTCCGGAGGGCGCGCATAATGCGCCCATTGTGCTGACCCGCACACCTTACGACGCAGCCCATCGCATTGGCACGCCCGATGCGGATCATCTCATCGACGCGCTGCCGCTTTCCGATCGGGATTTCGTTCGCGCCGGCTATATCCGCGTGTACCAGGACGTGCGCGGCAAGTATGGCTCTGAGGGAGCGTATCTGATGACGCCGCCGCCGCTCGGGTCGGGCTACAACAATACGGGCGCCGACGACACGACCGACGCGTGGGACACCATCGACTGGCTTGTGAAAAATGTGGCCGAGTCCAACGGACGTGTGGGCATGATCGGAAGCTCCTACGAGGGCTTCACCGTAGTCATGGCGCTGCTGCACCCCAATCCCGCGCTGAAGGTCGCGGCGCCGGAAAGCCCCATGGTCGATGGCTGGATGGGCGATGACTGGTTTCACTACGGGGCTTTCCGCCAGCCCAACATCGATTACGTTCTGTCGCAGACCACCCGACGCGGCAACGGCGTGATGGTCCTGCATTTGGGCGATGACTATACCAACTATCTCGATGCGGGCACAGCGGGCAATTTCGCACGGGAGCGCGACATGGATCAGTTGTCCTTCTGGAAGGACATCGAGGACAACCCCAGCTACGACGGCTTCTGGCAGGCGCAGGCGCTGGACAAGCTGATCGGGAAGACGAAGCTAACGGTACCGACTATGTGGGAACAGGGCGAGTGGGACCAGGAGGACATGTACGGTGCGAACCACGCCTATCGTGCCTGGGAGCCGCAGGACGCCGCCAACACCATGAACTACCTGGTCATCGGTCCGTGGTTCCACTCGCAGATCAACCGCCAGGGCCGGGCGATCGGTCCGCTTGTCTGGTCAACCGATACCGCCGAACAGTGGCGCCGGGACGTATTGCTGCCTTTTTTCAACCAGTATCTGAAGCCTGGCTCTCCCAAAGCCGATACGCCGCCGGTGTGGATTTATGACACGGGCGCCGATCACTGGGACACATTCCAGCAGTGGCCATTGAGCTGTGAGGGAGGCTGCGCCGATACTTCGAGACCACTCTATCTGGAGGCGGACGGCCAGTTGTCTTTCAGCGGTCCGAAAGCAGGAATCTCATCGTACGACGAGTACGTCTCTGACCCCGCAAAGCCCGTCCCTTATCGGCCGCGGCCAGTGGTGGGCGAAGGAAGCGGCTGGCGTACGTGGTTGCTGACCGACCAGCGTTTCGTTGACGGACGTCCCGACGTGCTCACGTGGGAGACGCCCCCGCTGACCGCGCCAATGAAACTCGCCGGCGAGCCCATCGTGCATCTTGTCGCCTCGACAAGCGGGACGGACTCAGACTGGGTAGTGAAGCTGATCGATGTCTGTCCCAACGACCAGTCAGCTCGGCTGGACACTGAAGGCACTTTTTCGGGTACGCTGGGTGTCGAGCCGGACATGAGTGGCTATGAGCTGCCGATCGGTATCGACATCTTCCGTGGCCGGTACCGCACCAGCTTTTCGCACCCGGAGGCGATTGTCTCGAACAAACCCCTCGAATACAAATTCGCTCTTCCCAACGTGGACCACACTTTCCAGCCCGGACACCGCATCATGATCCAGGTACAGTCCACGCTTTTCCCGCTATACGATCGCAATCCGCAGACCTTCGTGCCGAACATATTCGATGCGAAGCCGCAGGACTTTGTTAAGGCGACGCAGCGTGTCTGGCATGAACCGGGAGAAGCAAGCTATATCTCATTGCCGGTCGTGCCGGTCTCCGAGTGACGGATCTGCCACATTCGCCTCGGGTGCCTGACAGGTCGCTGCTTCATTCCGCTCCGGGTTTCCGAATGTGTCGGGTGTTCCCCATAGAACTTCCACCGTGTGTGGTAGTCCGGCGTGAGTTTCAGGTTCTCGAGATCGGCACGAAGCAACTCGACCGGCATGGAGTTCTCATGGAGGACTGCATCGGCGAACTGACGTTCGGTCATCTTTCCGGAACCAACCAGTTCCTCATGTAGAGCGCGGAATTGAAGCGCGCCCATCAGGTAAGCACATTGATAAAGAGGACCAACTGAGCCGTTAAAGCTGCGCCGAACCTCGGCAGTCGCGTTGTCCACATCCCAGCCGACGTTCTTCATCAGGTACTGGACGCACTGTTCCGCAGTCCAGCGGCCGAGGTGAAAATTCATCGTGAAAATGACACGCGCGGACCGATGCATCCGCCAGACCAGCGCCCCCACGCGCTCGGCCGGGGTGCTGTCGTAGCCCTTCTGGTAATAGAGCATCTCCCACCAGAACGCGTTGCCTTCGACCCAAAACGGCGTTTCGAAAGCCATTCGATACGGACGATAGCGGGCAGCCATGTAGAACTGAAGGAAGTGTCCGGGAATCATCTCGTGAAAAGCTGTGGCGTGCGACAGGGGGGTGCTGTTGCCGCGCATGCTCATCTCACGCTGATCGTAGGTCATGGTGTCGGTTGGATAAGACACGCTGAGTTCACTGCCTCCGGTGAAGAATGGATTCACCAGCTGCCTCTGAGGGGTCATCATGATCATGCGCCACGTCTCTTCTGCAAGCGGCGGGATCGTCACCAGATCATTCTTCTGGGCAAACTCGATTCCGCTCTCCACCAGGCCACGAATCACCTCGGGCTGCTCGCCAGGTTCCACGTGCATCTCCTTCACTTTTTCGACGGCAGCGTGCCAGTCGTCGCCATAGCCCATCTCGCGTGACGTCTCGATTATCTGACGCAGGCACCAGTCGTACTCCGTCTGAGCAAATGGCAATCAGCTCCTCCGGGGTGTAGCGGATCATGTTGTCGGACAATTCCGCCATCAGAGCATCTCGACCTACCGGATCGCCGATGATCGTTGTCTTGTCATCCGGCTTGATGCCGATGAGCTTCTCCTTCAGAAAGGCGACGTACGCGGTGAGAGCTTTGTCGGCTGCCCGATAAGGCATATCCACCCACCACGTAAAGGCGGGATCGTATCCGTTGTACTGGCTGAACCAGTCACGCAGATTGCTCTGAAGCTGAGAGTAGCAATGACCGCGCGATTGGCGACCATCGGATCAACGGCGGGTTTGGCGTCAGAGGTCGCCGCCTGTCCTGGATTTAGCTTTTTCTGAAGCGCATCGATCTCGCCGACCATGGCATTCAGCATTCCCGCGCTCTTCTCAGCATCCGGCCTCTTCATCAGCCTCTTGGCGGCCATCAGGCTTTCGATTGTGTCGGCGAAGGGCAACAGGGGTTGCATCTGGGCAACCTGCGCTTTTTCGAGGGCAAGCTGATGCAGCTCAGAAGTGCACTTCAGTTTGAGCAGTAGGTAGTCGATCTGGTCCTCGTGCGATAGATGGTCGAAGTCCATTGCGGCAAGCATCGCGAGTTCACCCTGATAAAACTGCTCCATTCGCTCGGACCGGACAGGCGAAACCACGACCTGATAAGTCCGGAGCAGACTTATACGGTCGGCGCTGTACTGCTCCACAATGCCCGGCAATCTTCGGTCCGTCGGAAGCTTCCGCCCATGCCGACCAGGTTCCAAGCGCCGATGTCACGGATGCCATGCCGATGAGGAACAAGAGCACTCTCCGCATAGTCTTCATCTTCACAACGAGACTCCTCCTTCTTCCGAAAACATGGTTTAGTCCCAATTGCTCCAGGGGTCCGACATCATTGCTTATTCACATCGACGCAGTAAAGGGCGGTCGCGAACATGCTGCGCCCATGCGGCTGCGTTCGCCGGCCTTGCAGGATGATCCTGAGTCGCCTGGGCCTGCGAAGAGGTCTGAGCGCTCACCGGATGAGCACCAGTCAGCAAACAGCGGCTCGCGTTTGCATCATCCACCGCGCAAAGGCAATCATTCAGGCATCGTATCTCGGGTTCCTGGCTGTGAAGCGTGACGGGGCAGCTATGTCCCATTTTCTCCGGTGCAGCAGTTGGCGGAGAATCTGCAAACGGTCAACACGCCGTGTTCCATGCCTATCGTTACGGTAACCGTGTGGGCAAACTACTACCAGCGATCGTAGAGAGTCCCCGTGATCCATTTGGACGATTCAATCGAAGGA
>Ga0335072_10002876_pt1 | contig 26319 bp, 14 predicted proteins | sample Lox_Sample_21_FD_206725 | JGI IMG/M metagenome (GOLD analysis project Ga0335072, IMG submission 206725) | Soil microbial communities from Loxahatchee National Wildlife Refuge, Florida, United States - Lox_Sample_2.1 | ecosystem: Environmental > Terrestrial > Soil > Wetlands | place: USA...
CGGCTGGCGCACCCTATTACACAAATGGTGCGCCGCTGGCGAACCCGGCGCTGGCCAACTCCACTTCGTGGGTCTCGCAGGGTGTCGGGTTGTACAACGCGCTGGAGATCGACCTGCGGCGCACCTTCGCGAACGGCTTTCAACTGCGCGGCAACTACACGTACTCGAAGAATCTCGATGACGGTTCGGCCTGGAACACCAGCGTCAGCGGCAATACCCCGGCTTTCGTCGAGTTCCCGCTTAATCCCAAGCTGGACTGGGGACCGGCCGCGACCGACGTGCGGCAGAGTGCATCAGTCAATGGCAGCTGGGAGTTGCCCTTTGGAGCCAAGCGCCGCTATCTGCATCGTGCACCCGCGCCGGTGAACTTCCTCGCCTCCGGCTGGACAGCGAGCGGCATTCTCACTGTCCAAACCGGCTTCCCATTCACCCCGCAGCTGGGCTACAACCCAACCGGCAACGGCGACACGCGCAATCCCGTGCGGCCCAATTGGAATCCGGCGTTCAGCGGCAACCTCTATCCGCGTAAGCCGGGCGAGTACTTCAATCCCAACGCATTTCTCACGCCGGCGACCGGTACCTACGGCACTGTAAAACGCGACTCGCTGACCGGGCCGGGCCTAACACAGCTGGATTTCTCGGCAGTGAAAAATTCGCAGCTCACCGAGCGGTTCGGACTGCAGTTCCGCGCCGAGTTCTTCAACATTCTGAATCACACGAACTATCTCACGCCGAACGAGGTGGTCTACACCTCGGCGACCTCAGGAATTTCGCCCACCGCCGGCGTGGTGACCGCGACGTCAACTACTTCGCGGCAGATTCAGTTCGGAGCGAAGCTGCAGTTTTGAGGCAATTAGAGAAGTCCGTGCCACTCCAGGCTCGGTGCAAAGACAGGCACGGGCCGAACCTGGGGCAGGCAAATTTCGTCCACATTCATGGACTCGTTCGACTGCCACTCGTCCGCGCTGGGGCCGTAGATCGCCGGAACACTCGCATCACAGAGACGCAGGTAGACCGTCAGCTGGCCGCGATGATGCGCGAGGTGCGCGAACGCACCATCCAGGATGCTCGTGTATCGCGGCCGGTATGACAGCACCTGCGCACCCATCCTCAGCTTCCACGGTTTCAGCAGGTGCTCTTCGCTTGTGCGGTTGAGTGCGCGGCAGGAATCCGCATAGCCTTTATCCAGCAACGACAGTAGCTGCTTACGCGTCTCGACGGCTTTGGTGCGGAACGCCTTGCCGTTGCCATCAAGGTCCAGCTCTTCCGTATCGATCATCATCGCAACCCAGCCCGGCATGGTAGCGACCAGTGCCGCCAGAAGTCCAAGCTCCATCGACCGGGGATGCGGCTTGAAGTTGTTTTGCCCCTCGGGTACGCGTTCGATGGCCTTGCGCGAGGCAACCGCTTCGCGCTCCAGTTGCTCCAGAAACAATCTCTTGAGTTCCATCTCACCCACCTCCAGGAGACTTTCGTCTCTCACAAGAACGAAGGTAGCGATATAAATATGACATCTGTTGTCATATTTCCGGGAAAATCATTCTTTAAGAGATTTTCACGAAGGAGCGGTGATGAAATCCGATCGCCTGCTGTCCGCCCTCATGCTGTTGCAGGGTTACGGCCGCTTGTCCACACGCGAGATCGCGGAGCGGCTCGAAATCTCGCAGCGCACCGCGCATCGCGATATGGAGGCGCTCTGCGTGGCGGGCGTCCCTTTGATCGCGCATCGCGGGGCACAAGGCGGATGGGAACTCGAGAAAGGATGGCGCACCCAGGTTCCGGGCCTGGACGATGCGGAGTTGCAGGGACTTCTGATGGCGCAGGCCGGCGCGCTGGGCAGCAGCAAAGTAACCGCCGCAGCGCAGCGCGCCTTTGACAAGCTGATGGCGGCGCTGCCGGCGCCCGCCCGCGCACAGGCGGAATCAATCCGCGTGCGGCTGCACTTCGATCCTGCGGGCTGGCGGCTCGCTGAAGAGGACCTGTCAATGCTGCCGGTGGTGCAGGACGCTCTGGCGCGCGATCGCAAGCTCACATTCACCTACACAAAAGGTGACGGCACGACCAGCACACGCACGGTCGACCCAATGGGTATCGTCTGCAAGCAGACGACGTGGTACCTCGTTGCACGCACACCGGAGGGCATGCGCACGTTTCGCGTGTCGCGCATGCGCGATGCCATCGTGCTTGCCTTGAGCTTCAAACGGCCGGCACAATTCGATCTGGCAGCCCACTGGAAACGCAGTACGGCGACATTCAAAGAGCAGCGGCAGCGCTACGTCGCCACGCTTGCGCTGAGCGCTGACGCAGTGCAAACCATCCAGCCATGGTGCGCGATGGTTCCAGTGTCCCGGCCTCGCACGGGGCGGCCCTTGCCTGAGGACTGGCAGGTCTTCGATGTAGAGTTCGAGAGCCAGCGTCAGGCCCGATTTGTCGTGCTCGGACTGGGGACGGGGGCCAGCACGCTCGGTCCGGAGGAGTTCGCGAAGGAAGTGGCCGCGGAGGTCGCGCGGATGGCAGAGAGCCACTGAAAAATCGATTTGCCGAATGCGAAGGGCGCACCGTAATATGGGCTGACTGGAGAAAAGCTATGCGTAAGCGCGTTGCCGCAGCCGCTCTGTTTTCATTTTTGCCGCTTCTGAGCTGGGCGCAGATGCCCGTTCAGCAGGAAGCTCCTCCACCAACGGAAGAGCAGATCAAAGCTGCGGCCGCCATGCCGTTTCGCAACCCCGCGCTGCCCATTCCGCAGCGGGTGGACGACCTGGTCTCGCGGCTTACGCTGGAGGAAAAAGTCTCGCAGACGATCGACCGCGCGGCGGCCATTCCGCGGCTGGACATTCCGGCCTACAACTGGTGGAACGAAGGCCTGCACGGTATTGCACGTTCCGGTTTCGCGACCACGTTTCCGCAGGCGATCGGCAATGCAGCCGCCTGGGATGCGCCGCTGGTTCATCGCATCGGCGCCGTAGTTTCCACCGAAGCGCGGGCCAAATACAACGACGCGATTGCTCATGGGAATCACGACCGCTACTACGGACTGACAATCTGGTCGCCGAACATCAACATCTTTCGCGATCCGCGCTGGGGCCGCGGCCAGGAAACCTACGGCGAAGATCCTTTTCTCACAGCGACGCTCGGCACCGCGTTTGTGAAAGGCATTCAGGGCGAAGACCCGAATTACTATCGAGCAATTGCGACGCCCAAACATTACGTTGTGCACAGTGGCCCGGAATCGACGCGGCACAAAGTGGATGTGGACCCCAGCGATCATGATCTATGGGACACCTATCTTCCTGCATTTCGCGCGACCATCACCGAGGGCAAGGCCGACTCGATCATGTGCGCGTACAACTCCATCGATCATGAGCCGGCCTGTGCCAACAAGATGCTGTTGCAGCAGATTCTGCGTACCGATTGGGGCTTCCAGGGCTTTGTCACCTCGGACTGCGATGCGATCGCCGATGTCTCGAGTGGCCACCACTTCGCCCCGACGCGCGAGGCCGGCTCGGCGGTCTCGCTTGAAGCGGGAACCGATACCGATTGCGGCACCGCGTATCTGACGCTCAAAGATGCGGTCAGCGATCACACACTGCCCGAATCAGCACTCGATGTTGCGGTCAAGCGCCTGTTCACGGCGCGCATGAAGCTCGGGATGTTCGATCCGCCGGAGAAGGTGCCGTACTCATCGATTCCTTTCAGCATCGTGAACTCACCTGAACACGCTGAACTGGCGCTGCGCGCTGCGCGCGAGTCGATGGTTCTGCTCAAGAACGACGCGCACATTCTGCCTCTGAAGGCTGAGGGAGGCCAGACGCTTGCCGTCATCGGCCCGCTCGCTGCCTCGCGTATCGCGCTCGAGGGCAATTACAACGCAATTCCTTTGCATCCGATCTTGCCCATTGATGGAATCGTCTCTGAGTTCGGCGCCGGCCACGTAATCTATGCGGAGGGTTCGCCTTATACTATGGACGGCGCCATGCCGGTGCCACGAACGCTCCTGCGCACCGCGGCCGACCCACACGTTGAGGGCCTCACCGGTGAATACTTCCGCAACCCCAGCTTCGACGGCGCGCCGGAGATGACGCGCGTCGATAAAGAGATCGACTTCGACTGGGCCTTTGCGAATCCTGTGCCGAGCCTGTCAACGCATCCCGAAGAACAGAGCTTTGCGGTGCGGTGGACTGGCACCATCGCGGCTCCGGTCGCGGACACTTACAATTTCCAGCTGCGTATTCCCTTTTGTTATCCCTGTGAAGGCAAGGTGCAATTTGCCATTTATCTTGATGGCAAGAAGCTCGACACCGCGCCGCCGCACGCGCAGGCCGGCGTCAAACTGCCGCCCAGCGGACGCAACTTCGGCGGCCTGCAGCAGTTCTCGGTTCCGTTCGCGGACACAAAGCCGCATACGCTTCGCATCGAATACGTACAGAGTGGCCGCATTGCCAATAGCGGCATCTCCTTCGAATGGAGCCCGCGCCACGAGCTGCTGCAGGACGAAGCAGTTGCCGCAGCGAATAAGGCAGATGTCGTGGTGGCCTTCGTCGGCCTGACTGCACGCCTCGAAGGCGAAGAGATGAACGTCGATATCAAGGGTTTTTCCGGCGGCGATCGCACCGATATCGTTTTGCCCGACGTACAGCAGCAGTTACTCGAAGCGGTTGCAAAGACCGGCAAGCCGATGGTCGTTGTGCTGCTGAACGGCAGCGCTCTTGCCGTGAACTGGGCGCAGCAAAATGCCAAGGCGATTCTCGAAGCATGGTATCCGGGCCAGGCAGGGGGCGAGGCGATTGCCGATACGCTGAGCGGAAAAAATAATCCTGCCGGACGGCTGCCCGTCACGTTCTATACAAGCGTCGCTCAGTTGCCGCCCTTTGATGACTACTCGATGGCGAATCGCACGTATCGCTACTTCAAAGGCAAACCGCTCTTCGCCTTCGGCGATGGATTGAGTTACACAAGCTTCGACTACTCGGCCGTGAAGCTCTCGAGCGAGAAGCTGCAAGCAGGCGACACGCTGGCCGTCGAAGCGGACGTCAAAAACACTGGTACGCTGCCCGGCGATGAAGTTGCAGAGCTTTATTTGAAACCGCCGCAGACGGATGTGTCACCAAAGCTCGAGTTGGAAGGATTTGAACGGCTGCATCTGGGTGCCGGAGAAACAAAGCACTTGGTCTTCCATCTCGATCCACGCCAGCTGTCCGAAGTGGACGAGAAGGGTGTCCGCGCCGTGGTTGCCGGCCGTTACCGCATCTTCCTTGGCGGCTCACAGCCTGACGGCGACGCCTCACCGCACGTTCAATCGCGAGAGTTCACGATGAGCGGAACGCGGGACATCCCGCGATAGAGAAGTTCCTCTTGAGTTGGTGAGATCGGCCGCACGCCCACCGTTCGGTCGATCCGCCAATTGTGGGAAAACGGATCGAGTTGCCGATGCAAATAGATTGCAATTGGATGCATACAAGTTCGCTTGCCTCACAAATGCTTTTCGAAAAGGTAAAAAGGTAATACGCGAGCATTTTTTACCGCGCTGCCCCGCCTATTTCAGACGATTCCCCATGCTATCCAGCGTATTCGCAACTCACGAATGGCCCTCTAAGTGCACTTATTAACTTCGTGTTAGATGCGATGCCTTCAGTTTCCAGCAGGATTGTGCGCGATCGCACGCAACCTTCTGCACCTACATCGTGTCTGATTCGGGTGGCAGAGAATTTTCAATGGCCACAAACTGTATTGCAAACAGGAGAGGAGAAGCGCTTAAGCAGACTCCGCATAAACCTCAGTAGAGAGCTATGGAGGAAGAATGGAGATTGCGGGCAAAACCCGAGTTTTGGTCGTCGACGACGAGCACTCAATTGCGAATTCATTAAGCTGGGTGCTGAACAAGGAGGGATTTGAAACACGCGCGGCATACAGCGGCGAAGAGGCAGTGGAAGCTGCCGAATCCTTCCGGCCCAATGCGTTAATTTGCGACGTCCTTATGGCAGGCATTTCTGGAATCGAGACAGCAATGCGGATCAAAGACAAAATTCCTTCGTGCAAGGTCCTCATCATATCCGGCCATGTCTCTACGCCTGATCTCGCAACGAATGGAAATGGGCACAAGCACCAATTCGACTTTTTGTCGAAGCCGGTGCATCCCCGTGTATTGATCGAAAAGCTGCATACCTTGCTTGGCACGCCGGCTGATTCAGCATAATCAACGGGCATGACCGTCTCGAGGAAAAACATTACTCAAACAGTGCTGGTTGCGGAGCAGTCTCGCTGTGCGTGGGGTCGTGAAAGTTACTCAGCCCCACGCCAACGAGACGGAAGCGCTGCTGCTCACGGAGGTGAACGCGCTCGCGGAGCGATAGTGCAATCGAGATAAGCTCCTCGCAGGAAGCCGGTGGAGACGCCGGGGTATGGCTGCGTGTGAAGATTTTGAATTCGCTCGTTTTGAGCTTGAGTACAACGGTGCGCGCGACGCGCAGCTGCTTGCGCGAAGCGGTCCACGCCTTTTCCGCAAGGCGGCGGATGAGCGGCTCCATCTCAGACAGCGGCACATCACGCTCGAACGTATCTTCTGCCGAAATGGATTGTGTGGGGCGATCCGGAACAACGGGATTTGTATCTATACCGCGCGCCAGCTCGTAAAGGCGCTGACCGTATCGCCCGAAGCGCGCGTCGAGCGCGGCGAGCGCCAGCCCACGTAGGTCGCCGACCGTGCGAACTCCCAACTCGATAAGGCGCGCTTCCGTCACCCTGCCCACGCCCGGCAAACGGCCGACCGGCAAGGGCGGCAAAAATGTCTCGACCTCTTCAGGCTGAATTACAAAGAGACCGTCGGGCTTACGCCAGTCAGATGCGATCTTGGCCAGAAACTTGTTCGGCGCCACACCAGCGGAGGCAGTAAGATTGAGCTCTTCGCGAATCTGCGAGCGAATGGCTCGCGCTACGCGTGTAGCGGTGGGCAATTCGCTCTTGTTCTCCGTCACGTCGAGATAGGCCTCATCAAGAGAGAGCGGCTCCATCCGGTCGGTGTGACGCTTAAAGATCTCGCGTACCTGGCGTGAGACGGCTCGATAGCGCACAAAATCAGGCGGAACAAAGATCGCTTCAGGGCAGAGCCGCTCTGCGCGCACCGCCGGCATGGCAGACCGCACGCCGAACCGCCGCGCCTCATAGGACGCCGCACAAACTACCGAACGATTGCCGCGCCACGCGACCACCACCGGTTTGCCGCGCAGCTGCGGGTCGTCGCGCTGCTCCACCGACGCGTAGAAAGCGTCCATGTCCACATGGATAATCTTGCGCTGAGGCATCCTGCGTGCATCTTACTCCCTGCCGCTCTGCGCTGCAGTAGCGACGTAGTGCTCACCAGCTCTTCTTGATCAGCGCATCCACAGCGAAGCCACCGTTCGGGTCGCGCGTGGCGCTGATAGCAACCCGCGGTGACACCTGATACTGGCCCTGGATTGTCTGGTCCTGGGTGGTCGCTACGTTGCTGGAAAACGTGACAAACAGGTTGCCGGTTACGCGCTGCTGGATGGTGATGTTCGCTCCCGGCGGCCCCTGATTGCTGCTACCCGCCAGCACCGGACTGATGGAAAGCTGCGAGATGCCCGCGGCCTTCGAGATGCGGCTAGTCACCTGGCTCGACACCTGCGAGGCCACCAGCGACTCAGCCGCTTGGTTTGTACTGGTCGGATTCGTTGCGGCATACTCAGTAGTCTGGCCGAAGGCGAGCAGGTTGATGATGTCGGCCTGGGGCAGCGCGGGATCAGAAGAGTACTCGGTGCGCATCTGATCGGTGGGCCCATTGAAGCGGAGATTGATCTTGTACTCCTGAATGGTGGTGCTCAGCGCCAGGTTCAGCATCGGCTCCGTTTGCGACGGATTGACGAATTGCACCGTGCCGCCCGTCAGGACGAAGCGATTGCCATTCAGAATGATGTCTCCGCCGGTCAGATTCACACGCCCCAGAATCACAGGCTCCGCCGCGGTGCCGCGGACCTGCAGGTTAGCCGATCCGCCCACGCTGAGTGTCCGGCTTACCAAATTCATATTGTTCGTCGAGTGTACTGCGACATTTAAGACAAGGTTCTGGGAGAAGCCTCGCGACGGAGGGGCCTCCACTCCGCCCGAAAACTGGCTCACCATGCTGGAGAGATCGAAGGCCGGGGTGAACGAGATGTCGGCAAGATCGACCGAGCCGCCAAGAATCGCCCTGTTGTAGGTGCCAGTGAGTGTCAGCTTGGCATTCACATTCTCGCGCATACCTTGCGGATACAAAATGCGGACACCCTGCGCCGCCACACCCATGTTGAATTGCAGCCTCGGACGATACGTAACGCCGCCCTGTGCAGTGATCGTCCCGCCGCCAACGTTGCCTTGAAATTTCTCTATGTTGAGCCGGTCGGTGCTCAGCGTCAGCACGCCGTTTCCATGCTGCAGCCCAACCGGCAAGTCTGCAGAGGCGAAATTCGCGTCGACGATATCGATCTCTCCACCCAGATTGCCTCCGCCGATAGGCCCGCGCGAATCGACATTCAGCTTGATCTGGCCAGAGGTCCGCAGATCCGGATTGAACAGCTGCGCAATCTGCAGATCCACGCTCCCATGAGCCTGCAGTGACATGGAACCAGTCCCCGTTACCGGTACTGTAGCCTGAAGCTGCAGATCGGTATCGGTGCCGCGAATCGACGCGGGTTGCAAAGCGACAATGCCGTTCTTGTAATCCACGCGGATGGGCGAGGCAGCGGCAAGCTGAATCGTATTGCTGTATCCGAGTTTCAGCACTGGAATGTTGACATGTGCCTCGAGCTGATTCTTATCCTTCAGCGGACCGCGCAGGGTCGCATGGACTTCCGTCTCTCCGCTCACTTGATCAGCCTCGCCTGGGGCATAGGCCGCAAGTACGGGCTGCAATGGAAATGCCTTGGTATCCAGCGAAGCATCGATTGGATAATCGCCCGTAAGGTTGAGGTTGGCCTTGGCTTGGATCGCCACACCCACCGCAGACGATGTGAGCGTCGCATTGACCGCTCGATCCATCAGATTCGCATTGAGCTTGAGATCAGATACCGTCTGGCCCTGTACTGTCAGTTTCGGAATCTGCAGGCTCGCGTCGAGTTGCGGATGATCGAAGGTGCCTTGGCCTTTCGCCTCGAAGGCAAGAACTCCGGCCGCATCGATGCTGCGCGCTTTCAGCGCTTCCAGGTTCTCAAGATGAATCCCATTCGAAGCAAGCTGGGCCGTATAGGTTTTCTGCCGCGGTTGTACGGTCGCGTTGGCATGCACGCTGCCGGCCGGCAGCTGCAGCGCCACGTCCGCGCGTACATCGCTGCCGGTGCCGGAGAAGTTCACATTGAGCGATTTGACGGGCTGCCCGTATGCAGTCGCATTTATCAATCCGAGATTACCGCTACCTTGAGGTTCGGTCTCGGTACCACGCAGATTGAGATGCGCATTCAGCGTTCCGCTCACCGGCACCTGCTGGCCGGTCAACTTCATCAGGTCGGCAAGATCCAGCTGCGTTGCGTTGACTCGCGCCTGTAGCGGGCTCTCTGCTGTGAAGGACCATCGCGTCAGAGCTGTACTCGCATCGAAGGTGATCCGGCCATGCGACGCTGGCTCGAGATCGGCGTTCTGTAAACCCGCATGATCGGGACTGACATCAACGCCCGTCCGCAGCGTTTTCCAGTCGGTTCCGCGGAAATGGAGATCCTGCGCAGTCAGTTCGCCGGTAACATGCGGCCTGTCCGTGGTGCCCCGCACTGTTCCTGCGAATTCGGCTTTGCCCGCCAGGTCGAGAGGCTGCGGGGCCTGACCCGGCGCGGGTGTACGGAATAGATCGGCCAGCATCACCACTTCGCGCAGATCGTTCGCCTGCAGCTGCACAGCAAGGCTCGAATGCTCGCTCACCACTCCATTCATCGTCACGTTGGTTTGCGGTGTGCGCACATAGCTCTGTTCGAGCGCGAGTTGCCGATTCGAGCCGGTGTAGTTGGCGTGCATCGAGCTCTGCAGCTGGATCGTGATGGGAGCTCCCGTCGCGCTTCCCGGCTGCACCCGCGCAGCATTGCTTCGCGTCACCTGGCCATCCACCGTCGCATCTGCATGGGCCGTGAGGTTATCAAGCGTTCTGCCCCACGAAGCGGTCGTCGTCGCGTTCAGAGTTCCCGTCAATACCACGCCAACGAGCGCCGAAGACTGCACAAGAGCCTGCCGCGCTTGCGCCAATGAGACGCCTCGCAAACCTGCCGTGACGCTGGAGCGCGAATCACCTCCAATGTTCTTCATCGTTCCCTGCGCCGTGAGCTCGCCGCCCAGCACGCTCGCGCGCAGGCTGCTCACTGTGGCATTCCCGTCTGCAAGCATGTAGTGAGCGGCGAGGTCCGCAGCTCGCATCCGCGCCGCGCTCGTGTTGATGTTAATCTGCCGGCTGGTCAAATCTCCGTTGACAGTAAGCGACTGAAGCGGCGACCGATCCGCAGCCTGCTGATATTGCAGGAAGCCGGTCGCACGAACCAGGCCTGCCGGGATCGACGGGCTGTTGAGAAGCTTGCCCATCTGGCTGCCGTCCACCGTCGCGTCATACTTCGCCTGCACCGCAGGATTGCTGTAGTTGTTGACGGTGGCGGAAAGTAGTACCTGCGAAGGGCCGCTGACGAGCTTCGCTTGTTTCAGGTGAAAGGTTGAAGGCGTGGCATCGAATTGAATGTCGAGATCATGCGCCAATGGCCGGAACGCACCGTACTGCAGTTGCGCATCCGCATACGTCAACTGCCCGCTATACATCGTGAGCAGGCGATTGAAGGACGCGCTGAAGTCCAGATTGTGCACGTCGGCAGCCAGCGCGCTGGGCCTGCTGTTGTAGTAAATCTCGCCGCGGTCGATAAGTGCATGACGTATCCCGAGATCGAAAATAGTTTGGGTGCTGCTGCTCGACTTGCTGCTCCTCTGCAGCTTCGGCAGATTCGACACACCGTTCTTGTCGACCACGATCCACGCAACTGGATGATCGATTCTGAGATTATCGAGATACCATTTGCGCCCCAGCACCGAGATCACGCGCACTCCCACGGCAACGTGGTCGGCCTCAAGCAGCGCGGGTTGCTGGTAAGGCGCCGCCCCATCCACCGTGATTCCGTAAAGATCGAGGCTGAGCGTGGACAGGTGCAGCGTGAAATTCTGCATCTGGACACGCACGCCGAGCTGCTTGCTCGCTTCACGCTGCGCGAGACCGATCAGATAACGGTGTACTCCATCGGTGTTCACCAGAGCGACCAAGCCGATGCCGCACACGATGATCAGCAGCACAAGGCTCCCTGCGATCCATGCAAAGATGCGCCAGCCGCGGCGACTGCGGTGGTGGTGTTGCATGGGTTGCGGGTCCGGTTCGGCGAATTCGGAATGTGCCCTGAATGTGCTCATGATCGCCGCCTTTCAGAAAGCCTGACCGATGCTGATGAAGTAGTTCGTCGATTTGAGGCTCTTCACAGGATTCAAATTCTGCCCGAAGTCTATGCGAATCGGGCCAACCGGCGTAGAGTAGCGAAGCCCCAGCCCCACGTTGTTGGCATAGTAATTTTTCAGGTCGCTCCATCCGAAGTTCGGCAGCACATTGCCTCCATCGTAGAAGGGAACGATGCTGAGTCCTTTCTTGATGGGAAGCGGTATGCGCGCCTCGGAGTTCAGGATGAACAGGCCATTGCCGCCGTTGGGCACGTTGATGAACACGTTGCAGCCGGAGCCTCCGTTCGGGCACACTTCCACCGGCCTTTGCGGTCCGGCCCCATCCAGCGGGAAGCCGCGCAGGCTGTTGCCGCCGCCGCTGAAGAACTGCTCACTCAGCGGCACGAAGCTTCCGGCAAATGCGTCCGCGCGGCCGATGCGGATGCTGTCGGCCCAAATGATATGGTGGAATTTCTCCTTATAGAAAGCTGCCTGCGCCGTCAATTTCGTGTAGTCCACACTGGCCCCAAGCTTGGTTGTGTTGAAATCAAATTCCACGGTGTCGAAGACGCCGCGATGCTCATCCAGCGCACTATCGCGTGTGTCGCGCGTGAAGTTGGCAGCTAGGGTCGAAAGCCGCACGTGCTGATCCTGCGCGGGAACCAGGTCCGAAATCAGGATGCGAGTCAGATCTGTCTTGCTGAAGTTGTAGCGTGCAAAGAAGACATTCTTCTTTGCACGATCGATCGGCCGCTGCAACTGGATTCCGCCCTGCTCAATCTGGGAAGAGAAGATCGGGTTCTCTTCATCGCGTTCCACTGTGAATGAGGTCGTCGCCTTCCATGGCGACCAACGGAAGTTCGGATCGATGTAATAGATGGCCGCGCGCTGGTCGAGCCGGCCGGCAAACGCGGTGAAGGAAAGCGACTCACCTTTGCCGCGCACGTTATTCCGCGTGTATTGAATCGTGCCGCGGGGCCCGTAGAACGTAGTCTCGCTCGCCGTGAAGCTCGATGGCAATCCGATTGGAGGCAAGCCCGGAAGCGCCACGGTTCCGCTGGGAATACTGCCCCCACGCTCGATCACCTCAAAGCCGAAGCCGTAGGTAAACTCATTCCGCTTGGACTCGTGTACCTTCACTAAAACATCTTCCCGGTCCTGGGTTGTGATTTCGCGCTTGGGGTCGACCTCCGCCCAATCGAAGACGCCGGTGTGATCGTAGAGCCGGCTGCCCGCCGTCAGCAATTCCGTTTCTGTAAGCGGCTTGCCGGGTTTGATCGATGCAACATCCTGGTTGATGAGACGCTGGCGCGTGTGTGCACGGCCAAGAGTCAAAACATCTCCGGTGCTTACCTTCGGGCCTTCATAGATGTGATACACCACGTCGATGCGATGCGGCTCTTGCTTCGATACCTGGGAGGCGGTCTCGCGGAAGCTCGCGTTCAGATATCCTGCCTGCAGATAGTGCGCCACAATGCTTGTCCGGTCAGCCTGCACATGGGCCTGCGAATACGGCTGGCCGGCAGCAAGCTTCAACCCCTGCGGAGCAAATTGTGATTGCGGAAATGTGTCTGCGCCGCGAATGGTAAGCGAGTTCACAACGTCCCGCGGTCCTTCCGTCACGCGAAACGCAACCTGCACGTTTTCGCCTCGACGCGTGACCGCCGGGCTCACCTGCACGCTGCTGTAACCCTCCGCCTGATACACGGCTTTGAGATGATTCACACTCGACCGCACCAGTTGGTCGCTGAATTTGCCCGGAGAGAACCAATGCTTTTTTTCCACCGCGATGCCCGGGGTCAAGCGAGAATCCGGCAGATGCGTGTTGCCTACTACGGTCACAGATGTGACTTTGTGCTTCTTGTCTTTCGTGATCCTGTAAATCACGGTGTTCTGGCTGGAGGCCTTTTCCAGCTGCGACTCCACCTTCACATCGAAGTAGCCCTTGGATTGAAAGTACGACAACAGCGCCTGCTGGCCCTCCTGCACGGCCTCCTCGTCCACCCCCACTCCCTGATAGACGGGCAGCAGCGATTTGCGCGTCCAGCTCCACAAATGGGCTCCGGTGATCTGAACCTGCGTCCGCACTCCCGGATTCATGCTGAAATGAATATCCGCGCGATTGTCGCTGCCGTGGTATTCAGCGCCCGCCAGCTTGACCTCCGCCCCGAGATAGCCTTGTTTCTCGAGCAGCGTTTGCAAATACCGGACAGCCTTAAGGAGCGTGCTGTGATGGTACGTCTTTCCCGGACGGATCGCTGCACCGCGGAATCGGGCCATCAGCGAAACGAGCTTTTGCTGCAGCTGCGGATCCTCATTAGAAGGAGCGCCGTCCAAGAGGATCGTTCCGAACTTCGCCCTTGGACCGAGCCTCACGTGAAATGACACATCAGCCAGCGCGTGCGCAGAATCGGTTTGCACCTCCGGATGCACATCCGCCTGGAAATACCCCTCCTGCCGGAAAAACGTAATCAGGCTTTGCCGTTCCTGCTCCACATCGGCCGCGCTGTAGGGCGCCTGAACGGGATAGTTCGCCACCTGGATCAGTTGCGAGTACGGGAACCGTTCCGCTCCTGGAAATTGGAAGACCCCGAAGTAGATAGCAGGTTCGAGAATGAACAACAGGCGCACGCCTTTGGCGTCCGGTTGTGCCTGCACCCGCACCTGCTGGATTTTGCCTACTGCTTTCAGCGCGGCGGCTGTCTGCTCTACCTTGGCGCGGGAAAACGGCTCGCCGGACCGTTGTGCAAACTGCGCGGCGAACTGCGAAGCATTCAACTCCGGCCTGCCGGCAATTTCGACAGAAGACACATTCTGCCCCTCGTAGGAGGACAGAATCTGTTCAGACATCGGGGTGTTACCGGGAACCTGGCTCTGTGCGGAGCCAGCTTGTTCAGCAGAACGGTGGGTCGCCAGTAACAACAGCACGCAGCCCGCAGCCCAAAAGAGCCGCTTCGTGTTCGCTCCTGGTCTTTTTTTCATCGGAACGCTGGAGGCGTAAAGGCCGCATGTCACTTTGGGCTAAGATGCACAGCCCGGAAAGTTGGTTGATCGTTTGACTGCCACTGAACATTGTCTCGCGACACGCAAAGACGCGACGTCGAAGAAACACTGCCGATGATCCCGGCGTGCCTCCTGTCCTGCCTGGGGATCGTCTGATTGGCGAGGCACTTCACCGCGTGCAATTGGAGCCAATGCTGCAGGCCACCAGCTTCGGAACACTTCGCATCCATGAAGAAGAGTGTAGACGAAGATGGCGAGGGAAGTACGCCTCAGTTGGCTCAACACCGCCGCCCGCCAAGGAGTTCATCATTCGCAAGCCAAGAGTCAGAAGCGGCCGAGAGCTGAGAGTGCTCGAGCAGCACATTTGGAACTATGTCTCGCACTCTCCGCTCGAATCTCTCTGGGATCTTCATGGAACTCCCGTGCGCGTGCTGACCAGGCGTGCGTGGAATGCCATCTTCGCAGACCGCCTGCCCGGCCACGCCGCTGAGTTGGGATTCTATTTCTTCTTCGCGCTCTTCCCCATGCTCTTTTGCGCCAGTTCTTTCCTCGGCCTGATCGCCCGGTCCGCGCATCTGATCTATGACCGCCTCCTTGACTATCTTGCGCTCGTCATTCCCGCTTCGGCCTTGGGCGCAGTGCTCACTACGTTCAATCAAACTGTGAGCGCTTCTACTTCCGGCAAGATCACCTTCGGCTTCCTCGCCGCCATCTGGAGCGCCTCGATCGGCGTCTCCGCGATTCAGGACACGTTGAATGACGTTTACAAGATTACGGATTCGCGTCCCTATCTGGTGGCCCGCGCCTGCGCCATCGGTCTCACGTTGCTGCTCATGGCGATCGCCAGCGTGGCCTTGGCGGCCATCTTGGCGGGAGACAGCATTGCGGCATTGGCGCACCATTTCATCTCCGATCGCATGCTGGCCGGGGTCGCAGCCATCGCCGCGCGTATCGTCGGCAGAGTCATCGCGTTCCTCCTTCTGGCACTCATCTTCGCGATCATCTACTATTGGGGGCCGGATTTGAAGAAGCGCCGGTGGCACTGGTTTACGCCGGGAGCTTTAGTGGGCATTACGGGCTGGCTTGCCGCTTCGTTTGGCCTGCGCGCCTACCTGTACTACTTCAATAACTTTTCCCTGACGTACGGCTCGCTGGGCGCGGTCATCATTCTGCTCACATGGTTTTACCTCAGCGGCCTGATGCTGCTGGTTGGCGCGGAGTTCAACAGCCAGATCGAGGCTTCGGCGGCGCGACGGCACCTGGCTGCGGGGCCCATCTCCCAACCGCTCGCGCCGGAAACCACGCAGGATCTGAGCCGCCAAAAAATCTCTTGACAATCCTTTTGCAGAACCTGTAGCGTCCTCTCCTTAAGGATAACGTAAGCGTTTTCGTTATCGCATTCGTTATCCCGATTCTGCCCTTCCCCGTTTCTCTGGGTCCGCAGAATTCTTTCTCGAACCTAGCGCTCCCGCCGGATGCCCGGCGCACAGAACACCTGTCTATAACCGGCCCCTGACGGCCGGCATGCACCAATATTGGAGGCCCGCATGATGCACTTCACTCAATCCCAAAGAACACGCATAGCAGTTTTGTTCATGCTTGCAATTACATGGATATGCTCCGGTAACTACGCCGCTGCGCAGAGCTCCTCCGCCGGAGTGAATGGAGTTGTAACTGATCCGAACGGCGCCGTAGTGCCCGGGGCCAAGGTTTTGCTTAGAAATATCGCCACCAATGTTGAGCGCGATACTGTATCGAACGGCAGCGGCAACTACTTCTTTACGCAAGTGCCGCCGGCTCGATACACGCTGACGTTTCTTGCCACCGGCTTCGAGTCAGAAACGATTGCCGCTTTCGACGTAGGGGTGGCCCAGGTGGTCACACTCAATGCGGTGTTGAAGCTGGGCAATGTGCAGCAATCGGTCACTGTGGCCGCCGTCAACACTGAAGTGGAAAGCTCCACGGCACAGCTCGGCACCGTGATCGGCACGCAGTCCGTGAACGATCTGCCGTTGGACGGGCGCAACTTCACGCAGTTGCTGGACCTGACCCCGGGCGTCACCCCGATCAGCACCAGTCAGAACTCGAGCGCCAGCAACACGCTCGTCGTGCAGACCGCCAACTACTCGTTCCCTTCAATCAACGGCGCGTATAACCGTTCTACGCTCTACATGGTCGACGGCATGAACGACAACAACAGCTGGTACAACACCTATGCCGTCCCTCCCATCATTGATACGGTGCAGGAGTTCAAAATCAACTCCCACAGCGAAGCGCAGTATGGAGGAGTAATCGGCGGAGTCGTCAACATTTCCAGCAAAGCGGGCACCAATAATTATCACGGAAGCGCATGGGAGTTTGTGCGCGCTAACAGTTTCGATGCCAACCCCTACTTTCTCGCACCGCCCTCTTATCACCTCAACACCTATGGCGGACAAATGGGCGGCCCCATTCTGGTTCCCCATCTCTACAACGGCAGGAATAAGACCTTCCTTGAAGTCGGCTTCGAGGGCACACATTTTGCCAAGGCCTCCGGTACGCCGATCCTGATCCCCACCGCGGCCCAGCTGGGGGAGTCTACCTACGGCAAAGCACCGAATCTCCCCTATGCGGATTTCAGCAGCACCTCGACCGGTGTAAGCGGAAACTGTACGCCGGGAGCCACTTCGCAAGGTGCGTGCCAGCTCTACGATCCAACGGCTGGCGGCAACAGCCTGGCTGCTCCGTATCGTCCCGCATATGTCGGCAATCAGATTCCCGTCTCAGAGTTCAACGCCAATGCCATTGCCTTTATCAATGCGGTGTTTGGAGCAACGCCGCCCGGCAACGTCGGCTATTCACAGACCGTCTACAACCAGCGGATCAACGCGCCGGTCCGGCAAACAACATACAACTACACCGGCAGAATCGATCAGCATCTCGGCACCAGGGACTTCATTTTCTTCCGCTACTCGGGAGCCCAGTCCAACCTCACACAGCCCAGCACCGTGCCCACCCTGTTCAGCAGCACCGTCATTCCCGCGCAGCAATACGGCATCAGCTGGAATCACGTCTTCAGTCCAACCACCAGCATGCAGGTCCAATATGCGCGATCGCACGTGGAAGACGACGCGCTCACGCAATTCAACAATCACAACCTGTGGCAGCTGTACGGCTGCTCGACGGACATGTGCGACGATTTCGTCGGCGGCGCTGCAGTGCTGGTCACACAGAGCGTGACCAACGGCTTCTCCGCGGGCGAGACCAACAGCCCATCGAGCAATCTCGCCAGCATTCATGAGTGGTCCGGCAGCCTCATCAAGATCATCGGCAATCACCAGTTCCAGGCAGGCGGCGGCTGGGATGAGGATAACTACACCGCGGAACTCCGCCAGGGAAGCGTCGGCTTCACGGGCGCATCGACGGGCAACTTTGCGGGTAATCCATATTCCACCGTGCCGGCAAGCAATGGCAAAGGCATCAGCGCGCAGTCCGGCTTTGGCCTGCTGGACTTCCTGCTCGACTATCCCAACAACGAGAACAAGCGCAATGTTCTGCTGACCGAGCGCTCCGGTGGCATCGGCAGCATTTACGTTCAGGACAGCTGGAAGATGAACCCGCGGCTGACCGTCAACTACGGGCTCCGCTACGACCGCAGCGTGATTCCGGCTTACGGCACCGAAGCGTCCCTCGGGCTCCAGGGCAGCATTGAGACGGGCGACTTCGATTTCACCAACGGCAACTACATCGTGCAGCAGCTACCGCCGCTGTGCAGCGTGCGCGGCCACGCGCCCTGCCTGCCCAGCGCTACGCTGCCGGCTCACGTGGTTGTGGCACAAAGTGGAAGAATCATGCACGGCAGTAAGATGAATTTCGGCCCGCGCTTTGGATTCGCATACCGCGTGAACAATGGGCTGTCGGTTCGCGGCGGCTACGGCATCTTCTGGGACAACTGGTCGGCGCTGATCCAGATGCCGCAGAATTATCAAGGATCGTGGCCCGACACCGGCACGCTGCAGATCAACAACACGAACACGCCGGGAACGGCCTATACCTCCGCACAGAATCCCTTCGCGCAAAACGGCGGCAACCTGCCGGCGGCAACACCGTTCACCTCCTCGAACGTGAACTACATGGTGAGTCCGTACTGGAAGAATCCCTATTCGGAGCAATTCAACTTCGGCCTCGAAAAGGAGCTGTGGTTCAAGAGCATTCTGGCCGTCAACTACGTCGGTTCCGTTACTCATCGCATGGATGTGGGCGGATACTACAACACCGGTACGCCTTGCGGAGCCGGTTGTACCTATGCCTCCTTCGCCACGCGCGTGGCCGCGGGAGTAGGCGGCCAGCCGTTCCCCTACACGGTTCCCGAAAAATCCTGGGACCACGCCGGCGCGAACGGAAGCTACAACGCGCTACAAGCCACCTTCCAGCGATTCTTCGGCTCGGGACTTGGTTACCTCGTCTCCTACACCTGGAGTAAGACGCTGGATGAAGGCGGCGACGGCTTCTTCGGCGTGGAAGGCGGCGTGCCGGAAGATCCCTACAATCCCAAAGGCAGCCGCGGTCCGGCGAGCTTCAACATCCCGCAGATGCTGGTGGCCAACTTCGTCTATGAGCTTCCCTTCGGCACCGGTCGGCAGTTCAATACGGGGAATCATGTGGCCGACTACGTCATCGGCAACTGGCAGATCAACGGCATCGTCACCGGGCGGTCCGGCCAGAACTTCAACGTGGTTTCTGCTGGAGATATCGCCGAAACCGGCAATGCTTCAACCTATGAGCGGGCAAACCGCGTCGGCAATCCCTATCAGCTGGGAACCATCTCCGCCAATCCGGGCTGCACCCCGCCGGCCGGCCCCACAAAGAGCAGGGCGCAGTGGTTCAATCCCTGCGCATTTGAGACTCCCGCTCCCGGAACACTAGGAACCAATGGGAGGAACAACTTGCAGGCGCAGAACTTCTGGAACCTCGACAGCTCCGTCTCGCGCGAGTTTCCGCTGCACGAGGATCTACGGCTCTCCATCAAAGTTGAGGCATTTAATACTCTGAATCATCCGGTACTCAACACTCCCGGCGCCACAACCACCACGCCGTCGAGTCTAGGGGTCGTGACTTCGGTCGCAACCGGCAATGCAAACCGCATTCTGCAATTCTCGGCAAGGGTCGCCTTCTGACGTTGGCAGCGATCTATTCCCTGATCCCGGCCAATTGCATGTGGTCGGGATCAGGCATCTCTTCTCATCACAGCCACTGAAATTTGTATAATCTGGCGTTATGGTCACACGGCTCAAAGACATAGCAGATGAACTTGGCGTGTCTGTGGTTACCGTATCGCGGGCCCTCCGCGATCGCCCCGACATTGCCAAAGAAACGAAGGCGAAGATTCTCGATCGGGTGAAGGAGTTGAACTACCGCCCGAACCTGATGGCGCGCAGCCTGGTGACGGGCCGCAGCTCGCTGATCGGCCTGGTCGTGCCGGATCTCATTCACCCATTCTTTACCGAGATCGCCAAAAGCCTGGCCGCCGCCCTGCGCAAGAAGAATTACTTCCTCATCGTCTCCTCGTCCGAAAGCGATCCGCAACTGGAGCAGGACGAGATCGAGCACATGCTGGCACACCATCTCGATTGTTTCGTCGTCGCGTCTTGTCAAAAAGATCCCGACGCCTTGCGCCTGATCGGCGATGCGGGCGTTCCACTGGTGCTGATCGATCGCAGTTTCCCCGACTTTCCCTCGCACTTCATCGGCATCGACGATCATCGCGCCGGTGAGCTGGCAGTCGAGCACCTTATCCAACAGGGATGCAGCCGGATCGCACATATTCGTGGCCCCATGACCAACGTGGGCAATCGCAGGGCCGAGGGCTATCGCGATGCGCTCATTAGGCATGGCCTGCAGACGCCGGAAAAATACGTGGTTGCCTGCGGCGAGGCCTCCGACTCAGACGGGGAGACGCGGGGCAAGAAGGCCATGGAGGAAGTGCTGGCGCTCAAACCCCGGCCGGACGGCGTCTTTTGCTTCAACGATACCGTCGCTGTAGGCGCGATGGTCCGGGCCATCGAGGCCGGACTGCGGATTCCCAAAGATATGGCTATTGTGGGCTGCGGAAACTTTCATTACAGCAGCAAGCTGCACGTGCCCTTATCGAGCGTCGATCAGCGATCGAAGGAGATCGGTGAAAGAACGGCGAAGCTGATTGTAGCACTGTTGGAAAAGCCGTCCGCGCGGCCGCGGACCGTGATCCTGGAACCGGAATTGATCGTCAGAGAGTCTTCGCAGTTGAAGCAGGCGGGCTAGATGCCCATGCCGAATTCGCTGGTTGGCTGCTCGCCCGCGTGCGAATAGAAGTCGTAGGGCGTGCGACGCCGGAACTTCGCCCGGCAGCGGATTTCGTTGCCGATGTAGATACCCAGAGCCGCCACGGCCATGCCCGCCGAGAACCACGTGACCACCCGCAGGGTCGTCCATTCGCTCTTTTCGAGCGCCGTCTCTTCAGCGGGTTGAGCGGATTCGGGTTCCACGGACATGCAACAAGCCTCCTGCTGCCCTCATGATACCGCAGAATAGGCCAATGCACCTTCGCACCGCGGTACGTAAAAGGGGTTATTCGTTCACACGAAAGTTTCGATTCGGCTGATCCAGGCGGCCTTCGCCGAATCAGGCAGAAAGCTGGCTCGAATGGAGTTAGCGGCAAGCTGGCGCAGCTCCTCGCGAGTAAAATCCTGCTCTGTATGCGCCAGCAGGTACTCATTCGCCAGGTCGGATCCGAAGAAAGCGGGATCATCGGAGTTGATCGTGACCAGCATGCCCAGATCGAAGTAGCGGCGCAACGGGTGGGCGGCAAAGGATGGGCAGACCCCGGTCCGAACATTGGACGTAGGATTCAGCTCCATCCCGATTCGCCTCGCCTTCAGCTCGTTCAGAAGGTCCGGATCTTCAATGGCCGAGAGAACGTGGCCCAGCCGCTCCGAGCCGATCGAGAGTGCCTCCCAGATGGCTTCAGGTCCCGTCGTTTCGCCGGCATGGTTGGTCAGCCGCAGTCCGGCCTCGCGGGCCCGCGCATAAAGCGTCCTGTACGGCTCGGATCCGCAGCGGCGCTCGTCGCCTCCCAGGCCAATGCCAATAATGGCCGGAAACTTCTCCCGCATCGCCGCAGCCTTTTCGAAGACCCGCTCGGCCTCAGGGACGGTGAAGTGGCGGACGGCGTCGAAGATCCAGTAGACCGAGAGGCCAAGCTCGCGTTCACCGCGCGCCCGCGCCCGCTCCATCCCGGCGAAGATAGGCTCAAAGCAGCTAGGATCGTGATTCCGCCACATGTAAATCACGCCCACCGAGATGTAGACCTCAGCGTGAACCACGCCCTGCTCGGCAAGATGCTGCATCATGCGCCATGCTGCCAGTTCGTAGTCGTCGGGGCCGCTGAGCAGGCGCGTAACAGCTTTGAAGGCCTCAATGAAGCCCGTGAAATCCGTGAACTCGTAGAGTGCTTCGGCGTCTGCGAGCGTAAGGGGGCGAGCATCGTGCCGCTCACTCAGCTCCACCAGTGTGGAAGGTGTGATTGTCCCTTCAAGATGCAGATGAAGCTCCGCCTTGGGCAGGCGGCGAATGAAGCTCTCGATCTCCAACATCTTTTGAGTTTACCGGGGTTTGGCGAACTCGGAGCGATGACGGCTATAGAAGAAGTAGATAAGAAGTCCGGTTGCCAGCCACGCAAAGAACCGAATCCAGGTGACGACTTCAAGGCCCATCATGAGAACGATGCAGAAGACGATGCTGAGTACGGGAAAGAGGGGACCGAGAGGCGCACGGAACCCGCGGTAGCGATCCGGCTCACGGTAGCGAAGGATGAGCACGCCGATGGAAACCAGCACGAAGGCGAAGAGCGTGCCGATGTTCGAGAGATTGGATACGGTGCCGATATCGAGCAAGCCGGCGGGAATGCCTACGACGAACCCAGCTACCCAGGTGGCAACAGCAGGCGTTCGGAACTGGGCATGAATGCGGCCGAAGACCTGGGGCAGCAGGCCGTCGCGCGACATGGAAAACCAGACCCGCGCCTGGCCGAGCTGGAAGACAAGGATGGAAGAAACCATGCCCAGCAAAGCGCCGATGAGGACAAACAGGCGAATCCAATAGAGACCTGAACCCCCGGGAAGCAAGGAAAGCCTTTTGAGCGCGTTGACCACCGGCGCGGCGTCGCCCATGACCGACCGCCAGGGCACGATTCCGCTGAGCGCAAGAGCAACAGCGCCATAGAGGAGAGTGCAGGCGACCAGCGTGGCAAGGATGCCGAACGGGACGTCGCGCTGCGGGTGCTTGCATTCTTCAGCGGCCGTTGAGACCGAATCAAATCCAATGTAGGTGAAAAAGATGATGGAGCCGCCGGTCAGCACGCCTGTCCAGCCATTGGGCATGAACGGATGCCAGTAGTGCGGCTTCACAAAGCTTGCCGCGGCAAAAACGAAAACCAGAATCGCGGCTATCTTGATAAGAACCATGATGTTGTTGGCGCGCGCTGACTCGCGAATGCCGCGAACGAGGATGACCGTGAGGATCATCACGATGAGGAATGCGGGGATGTTGAAGCCGAAGTGCCAGCCTGGCTGATAGAGATTGTTGCCGGCGAAGTCCTGAAGGCCGGTCGGGAGGTAAGCGGGTGAGATCCACTTGAGCGCAGGATGTAGACCGAACCAGTCGAGCAGGTCGACGATGTGCGCCGCAAAACCGACGCTGACGCTCATGTTCGAAAAGGCATATTCGAGGATCAGGTCCCAACCGATGATCCAGGCGGTCAGTTCGCCCATCGTGGCGTACGTATAGGTGTAAGCCGAACCGGCGATGGGGATCATCGAAGAGAGTTCGGCGTAGCAAAGCCCCGTAAAGGCGCAGACGATGGCGACCAGGACCAGCGAGAGCGAGAGCGCGGGGCCGGCGCCGGGACGCCCGGCCATCGCCGAATGATGGAGCAGCCAATGGAGCAGCGGCGTGTCGCCGATGGAAGGCCTGTCGAATGTCTGGCCGGCCATAGCCGTGCCAATGACGGTAAAGATGCCGGAGCCGATGACAGCGCCGATGCCCAGCGCGGTCAGCGACCACGGCCCAAGGCTCTTCTTGAGGCAGTGTTCGGGCTCTTCCGAATCCCGAATGAGCTTGTCAATTGACTTACGGGCAAGCAGTTGGCTGGACAGGGACACTCTCCTCGACTCGCCGCACAAGCGGTTTTGTCACAGCATACAGCCTTCTGTGCTGGAGGAGGAGGAAAGACAGCTCCTAGCCTTCAGCTTCCAGCCGCCAGCTAATCCGCGCTGAGATGAGAGCCTGAGCGCAGGTGAGATCAGCTGAAGGCTGGAAGCTGGTAGCTGCCTTTAGCGCTTCGACTGGCCGCGTGCCAATTTTTTCACTTTCTTCTTGTTCGAGCCGCGCGGTGTGGTGCGCTTGGCCTTGGGAGCCGCCTTCTTGCGCGCTGCACGCTTCAGCTTTTTGCGTTCTGCCTTGTCTTCAATCTTGGTGGTGTCCGCCACGTATAACCTCTTTCCATCGAGTCGCTTCTACATTTCCGCTTGGCGCGGCATGAAACATCAGAATAACAGGGAATGTGCACGAATCAAAGCGGACCGACGGCACCTCAGCGTGCCCAGAATCGATTGCAGCCAGGTTTACTTCGACAGTGAGTGAGCAGCGCTGCTGAGTCTCTGCACTGTAGTGCATGCTCCTGCGCCTCCGGCTTGCTCGATGAAATCGGGATCGAGAACCTCGCCGGAACGGCCGGGATACGGTGGAACTGCAATGCAGCGGCAACCGGCCGCTTCGAGCGAAACATTCTTCAGAATGTATTCCGGCGAAATAGATTTGACCAGGATCTGCTGCGCAGTCATTGGCTGAGCATCCAGTGAATAGGAGTCTTTAACGGAGTAGCCGATCCCGCTGAATGCGGGAAAGATTCCATAGTTGTTCTTGAGCCAGTTGGCGAGCGCGGTGTGCTGATCGTCGAAGAGCACGCCGGCATATTGAAAGGTGCCGGCCAGCGATGTGGGAACTGAGGTAGATGGAGGATCGGTGTACGCCATCGCATAACAGGCCAGTTGCGTGGCCGGATCGGACGTCGACGACATGCAGGCTCCGGGCTGAAGCGCCACATCGCGCTTTAGCGCCAGAAAGACGTTGGGCCACGAGGCCAGCAGCGCGTCCACTGTTTCGGGATGCTCGGGACGGCAGCGCATCGCGACCAGGACATTCTGGTCGTTGTTCACGAGTCCGGAGTAGGCCGGCAGATCGGCGAGCCGGAGCGGCGGGGTGTAGAGCTGTGTTGCGGTGACAAATGCACGCAGCGCTCCGGGACGCGACAGACTCGTGACCTGAACGCCCGCAGGGAGATAGCTCACGCGAAGATAGTCGTTTGGCAGAGCTTCGCGGACGGCGCCGGCGGCGATGACTGGCGCCGTTGCAGGCGCTGCGGCAACAGGCGCATGCCGCGCCGAGCATCCGCATGCGAAAGAAATGGCTGCAGCGAGACACAAGACAACTGATGAGCGCATAAGGACCCCTGGAAAGATGATCTCTACTTGATTCCAGAGCTGAGGAGGAAGGTGTCAAATGGAACAGGTTTACGGGAACCATGCCTGTTGGCAGGTCTACTGTTAATTGAAGAAACGCGGCTAAATCTTCTCAAGATTGGCGAACTTCTCCATCAGCTTCTTCATCCCGTGCCGCTGAAACATCACGGTCAACTTGGCGTCTTCTCCTTCGCCCTCACGCATCAGAATCGTGCCTTCGCCATACTTGGCGTGGCGCACGCGCTCGCCCTTCTTCAGACCCGAAGCGCCCGTGGACCCAGGTATGTCCATGGCGGGGCGAGCGAAAGAGCCCGGTTTGCCGCCGCCGGACTTCCCGCCGAAAAAACGCGCGATGTTGTCGATCGAGCCGCCGGGCGCTTCCTCGCTCTTGCTCGTTGAAGAGCCAGCGCGGCTTGTGGGGCTAGTCTTCGCCGCAGTCATCCACGATGCCGTGAAGGGCTTCGAGGAGCCACGCCCCCCATTGCCGGCTCGTGCAGCGGCGGGCGAGTACGTCTCTTGGCTCTCGTCCTCGTAGTCGTAGTGCCGGCCTTCAAAATCATCCGAAGAACGGCGTCCTGCTCCGTAGCCCGATCCATAGCCTGGCGTCGACCACGCCGGGCTGCGGCCGCCCAGATTTTCGATCAGCTGGGGTGGCACCTCTTCGAGGAACCGCGACGGCACGCTCATCTCCGGGGCGTCGTTGCCATAGCGGCGGCGGTAGTGCGCGCGTGTGAGGATGAGCGTATTCATGGCACGCGTCATGCCCACGTAGCAGAGACGGCGCTCCTCTTCGAGCTCCTCGGGATTGTTGAGAGTTCTCGAATGCGGAAACAGCCCCTCCTCGAGCCCCGCGAGGAAAACCAGCGGAAACTCCAGCCCCTTGGCCGCATGCAGCGTCATCAGCGTGACCCGCGCGTTGGGATCGATCTGGTCAGTATCCGAGGCAAGCGCGGCGTGATCGAGAAAATCCGCCAGCGTCTCTCCGCGCACTTCCGCATCGTGGGCGGCATTGGCCAGTTCCTTCAGGTTTTCAATGCGACTGAAAGCCTCCGGCGACCCCTCCGCTTCGAGCGCTTTGATGTATCCGCTGCGATCGATGATGAACCGGATCAGCTCAGGCAGCGTCGCGGCATCACCTGGTGAGCGAAACGGCGCTTCACCTGCCGCTGCATCGCCTCCGTTACCTTCCCCGTCCGATGCAAGCTCCGGCACAGCCCGCCGGGGATTGACGACTTTCTGCTTCGGCATCTTCAGAAACGGCTGCGCAGGCGCAGAGGCAAAGGGGGAAAAGTGCGTGGGATCGAGCAGCGCAAGCTGATCTTCATTGCCGCCGAAGTTGAACTCCGTC
>Ga0335072_10002878_pt1 | contig 26313 bp, 12 predicted proteins | sample Lox_Sample_21_FD_206725 | JGI IMG/M metagenome (GOLD analysis project Ga0335072, IMG submission 206725) | Soil microbial communities from Loxahatchee National Wildlife Refuge, Florida, United States - Lox_Sample_2.1 | ecosystem: Environmental > Terrestrial > Soil > Wetlands | place: USA...
CCGGAATGGACTTCGCGGTGCTGGCCAAGGAGAGATCGATCGACCCCACCTCCAGCGACGGTGGTTACTTGGGCTCTGTAACTCCCGATCAGCTCCCTACTGACTATCGTGCCGCTCTTGCCGATCGCACGCCGGGCCAATTAAGCAGTATCTTTGCTGTAAAGTCCGGTTTCGCCATACTCAAGATACTGACCGCGGCACCAGTTACAAAGGATTTGACCGGAGACCGCCTCAACGCCCTCATCTCCAGCGGAGCCATCCACTACGGCGCGTTCCTCGACGGTTCCGTTGAGGCGGATCGATCGCTTCTGAGGTATCCAAAACCCCAAGACTGGAACCGCAACATGCAACAGGTCTGCGAGTTTCAAAAGGAATCCTACGCTAGGAGTATAGAACGCTTGACCACTGCGCTGGCTATTCTCAAGCCTGGCGGAGCCTACAGCGCATCAGACATTCTGCAAGGCCATATGGATCTTGCCCAACTCCTCTCATACCAGGGCAGGATGGCTGAGTCGATCAAGGAGTTGGAGACCGCCTATCGGATTGCGCAAACCATCGCGCCCGGCAAGGTCCCTAACCTTGAGGAGACCATCGGTGTCGCCTATCTTCATCTTTCCGAAATGGAGAATGGCGTCTATCTTCATCCCAGCGATCTTGATATCTTCCCTCCCCTAAATCCCAAGGCAAGTTATAAAAAGACATATAATTCGAAGCTCGCCATTGAGTACTTCACCAAGTATCTTGCGCACACACCGGACGACGTTGAAGTCAAATGGCTTTTGAACTTGGCGTATATGACTCTGGGGCAATATCCGGCCGGAGTTCCAGCTAATTATCTGATTCCCGAGTCGGCCTTCAAGTCAAAGGAGAACATTGGCCGCTTTATCGACGTGGCGCCGGCAGCAGGACTGGATGTCTTCCGCGGCGCGGGCGGCGTAGCCGTTGACGACTTTGAAAATAACGGCTTGCTGGACATCGTTGTCTCCAGCATGGACGTTTGCGATCCTATTCGTTACTTCCATAACAACGGCGACGGCACTTTCACCGACCGGACGGCCGCGGCCGGCTTATCGGATCAGTTGGGTGGCCTCAACATCGTTCAGGCGGACTATAACAACGACGGATGCATGGATCTGCTCATCCTGCGCGGAGGCTGGCAGTACCCGCAAAAGAAATCCTTGATGCGCAACAATTGCAACGGCACCTTCACCGATGTGACCGATGCCGCCGGGTTGGGCGGAACGTTGACCTCGACAAATTCCGCCGCCTGGGCGGATATCGACAACGATGGCTATCTCGACCTGTTTATCGCCAATGAGAATTCGCCCAGTCAATTATTCCGCAACAAGGGAGACGGTACGTTCGAAGACATATCGCACGCAGCCGGCATTGATAAGACGACATTCGCTAAAGGTGTGACGGCAGCCGACTACGATAACGATGGATATGTCGACTTTTACGTCTCCAATTACGGTGGCCCTAACTTCCTGTATCACAACAACGGAAATGGAACTTTTACAGAGATAGGAAGACAAGCGGGCGTGCAGGCTCCCTGGTTCAGTTTCTCGACGTGGTTCTTTGACTACGACAACGACGGATGGCCCGACCTGTTTGTGAACACATTTCTTCACCCGCTGAGCGAATCTCTTGATAGTTATCTCGGACTGCCGCACAACGCTGAAACCCTGAGGCTTTACCGGAACAAACATGATGGAACCTTCGAAGACGTAACTGAAAAGGTGGGCCTGGACAAGGTCTTCATGACAATGGGCGCTAACTTCGGCGATATCGACAACGACGGCTTTCTCGATGTCTACCTCGGCAACGGCAATCCTTCCTATTCAGCTCTGATACCGCACGTGCTGTTGCGCAACGACGACGGTAAATCCTTCACGGATATCACGGCATCTTCGGGGACCGGTGAATTGCACAAGGGGCATGGCACAGCTTTCGCCGATCTCGACAGGAGCGGCAATGAGGCGATTATTACGAATGTCGGCGGAATGGTTCCCGGCGATCGGCATGCAATGCGCGTGTTTGAGAATCCAGGCAACAACAACGACTGGATCAATGTGCATCTGGTTGGGGTAAAGAGCAACCGCTCCGGTGTTGGAGCACAGATTAAAGTCACCGTGTCGGATGACGGCCACGCGCCGCGAACGATCTTCCGCGTCGTCGGCGAAACCAGCTCGTTTGGAGCCAACCCCATGGAACAGCACATCGGACTGGGACACGATGCGGGCCCTGTGACCCTCGATGTGTGGTGGCCGACCAGTGGAACTCGCCAGCATTTCACCGGCGTGGAGAAGAACGAGTACATCGAGATCAAGGAGTTTTCGAACGCAGTGAGTAAGCTCGTCCGGCCCAGGTTTCGCTTGGGTGCGCCTAACGCGACTGCGGCACCTTCGGCCGCAAACTCAGCCTCGGTTGACAAGCAATAATGAGCTGAAGACGCCCCTCGACGATTCGCAGCCTCGCTCGCGCTCCTCCATGGCCTCCTTATGGGCGGACGGCACATCTTCCAATCGGGACAACTGGGCAGGTTGTTCTTTGCTGGGCAGGAGCAACGTTTCCGGCCCCGGAACGCACCCCAAGTCTTGCGAAGAACTGGGGACTTGACATCACGCATACATGTGTAGTAGTGTTTCCTATACTCGTAGGAGGAACCGTGCCCATCCCGAGATTGTCGAAGCTTGAGTTTCAAATTATGGAAACGCTCTGGGCTAAAAGCGAAGCCTCGATCCGCGAGATCCAGGAGTCGTTCCCGTCCAAAGGACGACCGGCGTACACGACGATCCAGACCACCGTCTATCGCATGGAATCGAAGCGCGTGGTGCGGCGCATAAAAAAGGTTGGAAACTTTCACGTCTTTGCTGCGTCGATAAGTCGCGATGCGGCCCAGCGAAGGCTGATTGACGAGTTGCTCGGTTTCTTCGGCGGGAGCAGCAGGCCCTTGATGGCGCACCTTGTTGAATCCGGTAAGGTCTCGCTTACTGACATCAAGGAAGCCGAGAAGACGCTCAAGGAACTCTCAGCCAAGGAGAAGCGGTCATGACCATAGCGGAATTTGCGCACCAGGGCTGGATCGCGCCGCTGCTGAACCATCTGTGGCAATCGACCGCAGTTGTTCTGGCCGCGTGGATGCTCGTGCTGGCGCTGAGAAGGAATCGCGCTGCAGTGCGTTACTGGGTGTGGATGGTGGCTTCCATCAAATTCCTGCTCCCCTTTTCCATCTTCGAGGCCATCGGTGGGTTGCTTCGGCCTCCCGCTGCTGTCACATTTCAGTCCACGGTCATTTCGATGGCCGTGAGCCAGATAGCACAACCGTTTGAGGCGACGCAGCAGGCAAGTCCTTTTGGGGCTGCCCCCGCACTAAGTCCGCATATCTGGCCGATTGTCCTGCTTGCTCTGTGGGCGTGCGGGGGGGTGGTGATCGTACTGCGGTGGTGGCGCGGTTGGTGGCGGATCCGGGCTGCGGCTCGGGCGGCGACGCCTTGTGACATCAATGCAGCCGTGCCGGTGCTGATCACGACGGCGCTGATGGAGCCGGGTGTATTTGGCGCGAACAGGCCGGTGATGCTGCTGCCTGAGGGAATCGCAAGCCGGCTTACGAAATCACAGTTGAGCGCGATCGTCGAGCACGAGATGTGCCACGTGCGGCGGCGCGACAATTTGACATTCGCCCTGCACATGGTTGTCGAGGCGCTCTTCTGGTTTCATCCGCTCGTGTGGTGGATCGGCGCGCGGCTCGTGGAGGAACGTGAGCGCGCCTGCGACGAGGCCGTTCTCGATCGCGGCAACCAGGCTGAAATCTATGCCGAAAGCATCCTCAATGTCTGCAAACACTGCATTGAATCGCCGCTGCCCTGTGCAGCCGGCGTGAGCGGGTCGGATCTCAAGAAGCGCATTGTTCGCATCATGAGCCAAAGTGCTGCGAACCGGCTGGGAATGACCCGGAAGATCCTGCTTGGCGTCGCGGGCTTCGTGGCGATCGTCTTGCCCACAGCCATCGGAATCTTCCATGCAGGCCAGACGGCGGTGCTGGCGCAGGCCGAAGACGCGCCGGCCGACCTCCCCAAATTTGACGTCGCATCGATCAAGCCAAACAAATCGGGCGAAATGAGGTTCATGATGCACTTCACGCCTGACGGCCTTTCGATGGAGGGATTGCCGGTGCAGATGCTGCTGACCCAGGCCTTTGGCGTGGAAGATGATCGCATTGTCGGTGCGCCGCCCTGGGTACAGTCGGACCGTTTCGATATCGAAGCCAAAGTCGCGCCCGAAGACGCGCCGAAGCTCGACAAACTCAAGCGCGAAGAGCGCATGGAGATGCTGCAGCCGCTACTGATAGATCGATTCGGCCTGAAGTTCCACCATGAGACGCGCGAGATGCAGGTGTACGTGCTCGAGATAGCCAAAGGCGGTCCGAAGCTGAAGCCGGCGGAGTCCGAAGCAGGCGACGGCAAAGGCGGCCAGAATATGCCGAGAATGATGATGAGCATCGGAAATCTGGAGGCGCAAGGAGCACAGATCGATATGCTGGCGCATGCGCTCTCCGGCCAGGTAGGCCGAACCATCATCGACAAGACGGGCCTGACCGGCAAATACGATTTCAGTCTTCACTTCACGCCGGAAAACATGCCGCTCAGGATGGGCCCAGGACCGGATGGCGGCCACCCCGGCGCGGATGCTCCTCCTCCGCCCGATACCACGGGACCGGATATCTTCACTGCTATTCAGGAACAGCTTGGGCTCAAGCTGGTCTCGGAGAAAGGGCCGGTCGATGTAATCGTGATCGATCGAATTGATAAGCCGTCCGTGAATTAACTCTCCAACCTGATAATCGAAACGGCATGGCAGAAGACAACGGAGTCTGGGCCGGCGACACGCGAGAAAACTCTGATGGCGAATCGGCATACGCTTCCGGCCTTTTGCGCGGCTTTGTTCCTCGCGGCACTCTGTTTACCGGCCCTGGCCGTTGCCACGGAAGTCCGCGGCGTCGTCACCTTCAACTCACTCGCCGTTCCGGGCGCGACAGTTACGTTCGCTCAGGGCGCAACCAAGCAGAGCACGGTAACCGATCAGAACGGCACATACGCCTTCGACAACCTTGCGGATGGCAAATGGGCCGTCGAAGTCGCGATGGATGGATTCGTGACGATCCATGCTGATACTACTGTCGCCTCCAGTATGCCGCCGGAGAAATGGGAATTAACACTGCTGCCGCTCGACAAGCTGCTCGCGATGGGTAAGGAGATCCAGTCGACATCCGAAGCGAAGCCCGGCCTCGATGCATCTGCTCCAGAAAGGAAGCCGGAGGCACAGCAATCGTCTAATACGGCGGCCGTGATTCCCAGGCAGGAGTCACCATCGAACCAGCAATCGGACGTTGGCCTTCTCGTCAATGGCAGCGCGAACAACGCAGCTACGTCGCAGTTTGCGCTGGAGCAGGCTTTCGGCAACCGGAGACCCGGAAGCATGGGGCTGTACAACGGCGGGTTTGCGGCAATCCTTGACAACTCGGTTCTCGACGCGAGGCCGTATTCGTTGAGCGGCCTCGCCTCCCCGAAGCCTGCCTATGACCGCATCACCGGTGTGGCCACAGTGGGCGGGCCAATAAACATTCCGCACCTGATGCCGCGCGGACCGACGTTTTTTCTCGCATATCAGGGCACGCGCGACCACAATGCCGCAACCGAAACAGGGCTGGTGCCGACGCAAGCGGAGCGAAGCGGCGATTTGAGCGGGCTGTTGAATGCTTCCGGTGCGCCGGTGACGATCTACAATCCCGCAACAGGACTGCCATACTCCAGCAATATCCCTGTAGGCCCACAGGCGAAAACGCTGCTGCAGTTGTATCCGTTGCCGAACCTCTCAGGTAGTCTGCCGTACAACTTCCAGATTCCTGTGCTGAACAGCAGCCACCAGGACGTGGTGCAACTGCGGCTGGACAAGACGCTGGGGAACAAGGATCAACTTTACGGCAGATTCAACCTGCAAAGTACACGGGAAGGCAACACGAATCTGTTCAGCTTCGTCGACAGCAGCGCCGTGCTCGGCATCAACTCGGGCATCAACTGGTCGCATCGATTCAGTCCTCAGCTAATTCTTTTCGCCGCTTACAACTTCAGCCGGCTGCGCACGCTGATTCGGCCTGAGTTTGAGAACCGGCAAAATATTTCGGCCGAGGCAGGAATCTCAGGCAATGATCAGGACCCGTCCGACTGGGGTCCTCCGGCGCTGAACTTTTCGAGCGGATTTGCGGCGCTGAGCGACGCCGACAGCGCATTCAACCGCAACCGCACGGACAATTTCTCGCTGTCGGCGCAGATCGATCGCGGCGGTCACTACGTCACGGTCGGCGGCGACTTCAGGAAACAGCAGTACAACGAATATTTTCAGCAGGACCCGCGTGGCGCCTTCACCTTCACAGGAGCGGCAACCGCGGGGCCAGCACAAAACATCGCCAGCGCCGGCTCCGATCTTGCTGACTTTCTGATCGGTGTGCCGGATACGAGTTCGATTGCTTTCGGAAATGCAGACAAGTACCTGCGCCAGCCCGTGTACGATCTCTATTTCACCGACGACTGGCGCGTTAAGCCCGACCTCACCATCAATGCCGGAGGGCGCTGGGAGTACGGCGCGCCTATGACCGAACTCTATGGGCGGCTGGTGAATCTCGATGTCGCCCCAGGGTTCACTGCGGTCTCTCCGGTGCTCGGTACTGATCCCGTTGGGCAGTTGACCGGTCAGCATTATCCGGCGTCGCTGGTAAGGCCAGACCGCCTGGGGATCGAACCACGCATCGGTATCTCGTGGCGGCCGATTGCCGCATCCAGCCTTGTTGTCCGCTCCGGATACGGCGTTTACGACGATACGTCGGCCTATCTGAATCCTATTCTGCAAATGGCGCAACAAGCGCCGCTGTCGAAGAGCCTCAGCGTACAGAACAGCGCTTCGTGCCCTCTGACGCTGGCGGACGGATTTATTTCCTGCGCAGGGATTACACCGGATACCTTCGCGATTGACCCGAACTTCCGCGTGGGCTATGCGCAGACGTGGAATCTCGGCATCCAGCGCGATCTGCCCGGCGCGCTGCAAGCCAACATCACGTATCTCGGTCTGAAGGGAACTCGGGGCGTGCAGGAATTCCTGCCGAATACCTACCCGATCGGCGCAGCGAATCCGTGCCCGTCCTGCCCTTCGGGCTTCGCGTACCGCACCTCGGGCGGCGACTCCACGCGGGAGTCCGGCCAACTGGAACTGCGGCGCAGGCTGCGCAGCGGGTTTACGGCGACAGCAACGTATACCTATTCAAAGTCTCTCGATGACGACGCGTTCCTCGGTGGGCAGGGATATGTAACCACGGCGCAGCAGAATCAAAATCTGACGCAGATTGCCCCGCCGGTGACCGCGGCCATTGCGCAGAACTGGCGAAATCTTCAGGCGGAGCGAGCACTCTCTACTTTCGATCAGCGGCAACTGCTGAGCGTGGTCGGGCAATATACGAGCGGCGAGGGCTTGCACGGAGGCGAATTGATGGGCGGCTGGGTGGGGCGTCTGCTGAAGGAGTGGACAGTGACCGGACAGTTGACCGCTGGATCGGGGTTGCCGGAAACGCCCGTCTATCTTGCCGCCGTACCCGGAGCCGGATACACGGGAACGATCCGCCCCGATCGCACCGGAGCGCCCATCTACACTGCGAGGGGCGGCCTGCATCTGAATAACGCGGCCTTTGCTCCACCCGCTGTTGGTCAGTGGGGCACGGCTGGGCGAGATTCGATCACCGGGCCCAGGCAATTCAGCCTCAACAACTCGCTGGCGCGAACATTCAGACCCGGCGGAAAGTTCTTTCTCGATGCACGAATTGACGCAACCAATGTACTCAACCACGCCGAGTTCACCGGCTGGAACACGACTGTGAACAGCACTCAGTTCGGTCTGCCCACGGCCGCGAACGCGATGCGCAGTTTGCAAATCACGGTGAGGCTGAGATTCTGATCATGCGAAACTTGCGCTCATTCTTCATTTTTGGCCTTTGCGGCGCTCTCGCCTGGGCGCAACAAACTGGCACAAATAAGACCGCCATTGCTCCGCAAGGGCCGACGTTTTCAGTCAGCGTGCAACTGGTCGTCGAGCCGGTAGTCGTGAAGGACAAACAAGGGAACTTCATTCCAGGTTTGATGGCAAATGATTTCGAGGTAAGCGAGAACGGCGTGCCGCAGACGTTGCGGATTTGCGAACGCCAGAATCTCGCCGCGACGGCGAAGCCGCTTCCCGCGCTGACGCGGGACAACGAGAACATCACGCTCTACCGGCAACTCTCTCGGACCCAGATCGCACCCGAACCGGCAGGCAGCGAGCACTACAGGGACCGGCGGCTCCTGGCTTTGTATTTCGACATGACCGCAATGCAGCCAGCCGAGCAGCTTCGCGCGCTTTCGGCAGCGCAGCAGTTCATTCGCACTCAGATGACGACGGCAGATCTGGTCGCGATTCTTCGATATCAGGGCGGATCGGTCGATATCCTGCAGGACTTCACCGCCGATCGCAACCGGCTGCTGAGCATTCTCGAGACCATGATCGTGGGCGAGGGCCAGGGGTCAGCGGAGACTGTCGATGACGCGAGCAGTGCCGATACTGGCGCGGCGTTTGGCCAGGATGACAGCGAGTTCAATGTCTTCAACACCGATCGGCAGCTATCGGCGCTCGAGACCGCGGCAAGAATCCTCGGTCATCTGAGCGAGAAGAAATCGCTGATCTACTTCGCCAGCGGGCTGCGCCTGAATGGCATCGATAACCAGGCGCAACTTCACGCGACGGTCGACGCGGCAATCAAAGCAGGCGTCTCTTTTTGGCCTATCGACGCGCGAGGGCTCGTGGCGGAGGCTCCCCTGGGCGACGCCACGCAGGGCTCCCAGGGCAACTCGGGCATGTACGCCGGCGCACCCGCGCAGGCAGTCACTAGCAACTTTCAACTCTCGCAGGATACGCTCTTTGCGCTCGCCGGCGACACGGGCGGAAAGCCGCTGTTCGACACCAACGAGCTGACACGCGGCATTGTGCAGGCGCAGCAAGCGATTGGGGACTACTACATCCTCGGCTACTATTCGACAAATACAGCCCAGGATGGAAAGTTCCGGCGAGTGCGAATCTCGCTCAAGCAAGACCTCGAGGCCAAGCTCGATTACCGCCAGGGATACTTCGCGAGTAAAGTCTTCAGCAAGTTCAACGCCGTCGACAAGGAACGGCAGCTCGAGGACGCGCTGATGCTCGAGGATCCGATCACGGATCTCACCATCGCCATGGAGATCGACTACTTTCAACTCAATCGCGCCGAGTACTTCGTTCCCATCGTCGTGAAGATTCCCGGCCGCGAGCTGGCTTTGGCCAAGCGGGGCGGAGCTGAACACACACTCATCGATTTCGTTGGCGAGATCAAGGACGTGATTGGCGGCACCACCGTCACGAACGTGCGCGATCACGTGAACATCAGGCTCAGCGACGCTACCGCCGCCGAACTGGCACATCGTCCCATCGAATACGACGCAGGCTTCACTCTCTTGCCGGGGAAATACAGTATCAAATTTCTGGCGCGCGATGACGAGACGGGACGCATCGGAACTTATCAGACCGCGTTCGTCATCCCGAATCTGAGCAAAGAGATGAAGCGCGTGCCGATCAGCTCAGTCGTTCTGTCCAGCCAGCGCGTGGATCTCACGAAAGCAATCTACGATGCCGGCAGCGCGAAGGACCGCAGCAAGGAAGCGGCGGTCAATCCGCTGGTTCAGGATGGGCAGAAGCTGATCCCTAGCGTGACGCGCGTCTTCCACTCCGGCCATGAGGTGTATGTTTATCTGCAGGCGTATCGTCAGACGCAGCCCGGCGATAACCATCCGTTCATCGCATTCGTGAGCTTGTACCGTGGCAGTAAGAAAGCCTTTGAGACGCCGTCGATCGCAGTCGATCCGAATGCGTCAAGCCGCCTGGGAACTGCGCCGCTAAGCTTCAGCTTCAATGTCGAACATCTGAGGTCTGGCGAATACGAGTGCCAGGTGACGGTACTGGATCCGGCCACACTCAAAGCGACGTTCTGGCGCGCACCCATCGAGATCGTGTCGGAATGAGATCCGCCGTGAGGAATCCTTCCATGGAATCCAGATGTGGCGCGGTGGGTTAGCCCTAGCCTAGCTGTTCCCGGCAGAAAATATCAGGGAGCGCAGAACGTTTTTGAGCCAAAGGGCGTTGACCGTTCGCTCCTGCGCCAAAATATCGCGGTCGGCCTGCCACCGCGTTCATTTTCATTCACGGTATAGCAAACCGAAGTGAATCTCACACTCCGGTTTCCGAATTCCTCGTGAGGAGGGTGATATACACACCGCAGAGGACTACGCCACTCGTGACCGGCCGTGACGGGAGTCTGCACAAGGCGATGACCGCTCCCGACCCCTTTATCACGGCGAAAGTCGGCATCGCTGCGGAAGCCGCAGATCATCACTCAGCTTCCGTCAGCCTTCCGTGCCGGTGCTTGGCCTTCTTCGACGCATACATCCTTGCATCGGCCGCCGTCAGCAATGCGTGTGGGTCGCTCCCGTTTTCCGGATAGAGCGCGATGCCCACGCTTGCCTCGCCCACCAACTCCTTCCCATCAACCACGAATGGATCCGCAAAGCACAGTTTCAGACGACCGGCAATCTCCTCGATTTCGGCGCGGTTGCGAGCCGTCGCCACCAGCACGGCAAATTCATCTCCACCCAGCCGCGCCAGCATATCGCTGGGCCGCACCTGGCGCTTCATGCGAGATGCCACCACCTGGAGGTATAAGTCGCCCACCTGATGCCCGTAAAGGTCATTCACCTGTTTGAAATCGTCCAGATCGATGTAGATCAGCCCAAAAATCGCCGCTTCCTGCTTCGCTTCCTCGATCAGCGTTTCCATCCGCTGCTCCAGCGAGAAGCGGTTGTGGATGTCGGTCAACAGGTCGTATTCGGAGCGATGCACCAGGTCTCTGTAAAGGCGCGAGGTCTCAATCGCCAGCGAGGCCAGACCAGCCGCTTGCGTCAGGGCCTCGGCCTCATTGCTGCTGGGCTTGCTATGGACTTCGAAGACTGCAAAGATTGCTCCCAGATGGGCGCCCGAGCGGCCCTTAACCGCGCGCTCAGCCGTGCGAAATCCACCTCGTGCATGGCTCGCGAGATAGCTCCCGAGCGCCGCTCCATCCTCCACCTCTATCCAGCATGGCGCGCCGCTCAGGCGAGTGGACACCAGCTCAGTAATGTGTTCCAGAGTATCGGCCAGCGGCTTTGAGTTGTTGATGTCCTCAAGGATCTTGCCGCGCCGCCGCTCGATATAGGCCACGGTGGCATTTTGGCGGCGGGCTTTGCGCTCGGTCCACACCACCCGGATCCCACAGATGAGTGTCACAGCCAGCAGGATCTCGACCAGCCGGGTGAGGTTGTTCACATTCAGCCACGATGGCCGGGCAATCACTCTCAGGTCGTCAAACGATCGAAGCAGGATTTCGAACGCCACCGGCGGTCCCAGCGGATCCGAACCATATTCCATTCGGCAGACTCCTGTGACTCGCACCATCGAGCCCACCGGAGCCGCCTTCATCGCCGGCGGCGGTGCACTCTCCGTGTCCGGATGGCGGTAGATCGCCGAGAACAGGTGTCCGCCCGCTTCGAGAATGTACTCATCCTGCGCCGCGCCGCGCACCGCCGCCAGAACCCTGCCTTCAAGCGATACAAGATCGAACGCGTGTTTGCCCGGAGCCAGTTCCGCGTAGTTTGCCGCCAGCGCAGTTATCGGCGCCTGTATGTGTGTCTGGTGGATCTGGCTCTGGTTGAGCGTCAGCGCCCCGTTCGGGACAGCGGGAAAGCCGCTCGCATCCACCACCTCACCAAGGGGTAGTGCTCCTTCGTACTGGGTCACGACCCACAGGCTCTTCCCTTCGTTCTGCAGCACCAGCGCCGTCCCCGGCTCGTAGTAGGTGATGCTCCCTTGCACCCGTACTCTCTGGGTGTGATCCAGAACGTAATAGCCCTTCAGAATTTCGTCCATCGGCGTCAGCGGCAGCGATTCGAGCGGCGTGTTCGCGCGTTTCAGAATCGTCACATCCTCCGGCCCCTGGACTTCCAGCATGATGCCGGCCAACTGCATCTTGCTGTCGAACTTGCCTGCCACAGCCCCCGTGATCTCCACCTGCGCGTCCGGTAGTTGGCTGCGAAATTCCTCGTCGTCGCCCACCACCTCCGCCTCGATGTAGCCGCCGTCGACCAGCAGATGCAGGTAGATGCTCACCTGCCCGCCATCTCTTACGATGTCGGCGCTTCGTACCTGCGCCCGCACCCGCACCCGCATGCAGTCCAGTTGCGCCCGGATGAGCTGTGTAAAGTCCGCCTCGACAGGACGCGGCGGCGCTCCATGGCCCAGCACCGTGATCGTGTCACTGACCACGTCCGGCCGGAAATCCATATGCGTCTTTCCCTCCACACGAATACGGTCGCCGGGAATCAGCTTCTCTCCCGGACGAGCGAAGATGTAAGAAGCCAGGTCGCCGTCCTCTACGAATAAGTCCACTCCTTTGTTGTCGTAGTAGATAACCGTGGCTTCCAGCCGCACAGGCAGTCCTTCGGCCGCTTCCGCGCCGCTCAGTTCGTGCAGGGCCCGCAGCGAGATGACCCGTCCCGTCGCTCCCCGCGCCGGCGGCCGCGCCAGCAGCGCCAGCACAAGGATGCTTGCCACCCTGACCGTCTTGGACCAAATCCGCATTCCTGTATGAATTATCGGCAAACCGAGCCCAAGCATCTACTCCCGGTGAAAAAGCCGCTCTTGCCGGCACCTCGCCCCAAAATGGTGAGTGTCGAGAATTCCGCCCTTTGTATTGAAAAAACATCAGGAAACACGTTCTTTGACGGCTGCGGGTGTAAACTGCCGTCCGTCCAACGATTGGGAGAGATTTCGCAAGGCCACTTTTCCAATGTGCAATCGCGGCGCATACTTTCGCCAGCCGGTACGCGCCGCCCCTGAGCAGTAAGGCGGTAATAACGGCGCCGCGCATCATCTTCGCCCGCTGGCGGCCGCCGGCTCGCCTCTGCGATCAGGCCTTCGTCTAATAGGCGCTCCAGTGTTCCGTAAAGGGTCGCCGGCCACAGGCGCACCTTCCCATTTGTCCGCGACAATACTTCCTGCATAACCCAGGAGCCGTATTGCTATCCGTCGGCCAGCGAAAGCAGCACGTGAAACAGGGCAATCTCCCCTTAAGAATCAGACGCCTTTTCATAGAGCCGGTGTCCTATTTCTCCGTGCGGCACATTGCGATGGCCTCGATCTCGACCAGCAGTTCGGGGCGGCAAAGGATCGCCTGAATGCCTGTAGACGCCGGCAGAGGATCGAGTCCCTGTTCCCTGTAAAACTCCGTGCGCTCCTCGTTGAATGCCTCATAGTCGCGCTCGATATCGCGCAGATAGCATGTGGTGCGCACCACATCGTGCCAGGTGCAGCTTTCACTCGCCAGCAGTCCTGTGATGTTCGCCAATGTACGGCGTACCTGTGCGCGGAAGTCGCCGATGTGCACGCTGTTGCCATGTTCGTCGATCGATGCGGTGCCTGAGATCAGCAGGACGGTCAACCCGTTGAAGTCGATCCTTATGCCGCGCGAAAAGGAGCTCGGTTTGGCATAAGAATAGGCTTCGTTCAGTACACCTTTATTCGTAATGGCTCGTTTCTCGACTAGCACGCGTGGGCGAGCGTCCGGTTGTTCCCTTGTTGCAGTCAACTCCTTTTCCTTTCTATGTTATTGTCGTCCCGCATGTACTTTGTCGTTGGACTGCAACGCGATCGGTTGCAACTGCGTCCCGACCAAGCCAGAATCTCTGGATCCTTGCGAAACTAAATATTTCTTCGCGATGGATGAAGCATTTACCGGGTGGCACGAGTTCAGATTATCAGTTGACATGCAAGAATCCACCCAATTGGCCACGTCGGTCAGCCTTCTTAACCGCACTACAATTCCTTGGGGATCGAATCTGATCGAATTGGAGATCTTCAGAGAGGGTGCCAAGTTCGGCGAACCATAGATTTCCATGAGTGCATAGTTGCCCATTCACTCCTTGTGGGCAGATTATTACCGAAATGTCGGCAAGTGTCCCGACGTCAGTACTCTAGCAGGTTGCGGAAAGGCTCTTCGGGATGTGGTCTTGTATCAGGGCACGAGTTTACTCGGGCCGATAAAGCTCGCAAGATGAGCCTGGGCTTTAGCCGCTGAGGGATGGTTTTCGAGCATTGCGCCGAAATTGACGAGTTTTTCCGCAGCCTGCTGGGGATCCCGGTATAAGGTCATGCAGTCGAGGATCACGAAACACAGACGCCTATTGATGAGCCCCGAAAACTTGAAATAGGGGATGTTCGCGACTTCGTGCCTACGTGGAGAGAGAACTTGGCTTCGACCTTGATGGGGCACAGAAAGAGTGCGAAACAAGCGATCCAGGCGTATTGCGAGCTGCTGAAATTGACTCCAACGAAATCGGAAAACGATCGCTTCTATACCATTGCAAGTGAGATTAGCAGGGGGTGAAGGCCATCCGATTCGAGTGCTAATCGTGCCGCTCATTTTCCGAGGAGAAGAGTTTCCAGATTTAAACCACGAAGCCCGGGCGCTCAAAGGTGAATAGTAAAACATCCTCCGGAAATGACGTCCGGTATTCCGGCGCCAGGTCAAGCGGGAAATCAATAACCCGGTCTGCCCCAGAATCGTCCGCCCTGAATATCAAGGCTGCTGTTTCTTGATAGACGGGGATCCCTCTTCCACTAACTTGTAACGGTTGTGCTCGTTTTCTTCTTTAGTGCCTTCCATCCTGAGCGCAGCCAGACGCTTGAGCAAGCCGGGAACGTCTTCTTGCCGTCCGCTCTTACGCAGCGCCTGAATCAGGTGATAGAGAGCCGTTTGGTCCTTGGGATCTAGGTCCAGAGCTTCGCGGCTTTGCTCGATGGCTGCTTCGTCCTGCCCTGATTGCAGGTAAAGTTTTGCCAAAAGGTCTCGCGCTGTGCCAAGAGAGGGACGCAGCGAAATCGCTTTTTCCGCAGACTTCACGGCTTCGCGAAACTCCATGCTGCCGGGCTCGGGGCCCCGCTGCTCAAGAAGTTCCGCTTCTGAATACAGCAGAAAAGCATCGTTGGGCTTCCGGGCCAGTTTTCCCCGCACAGTAGCCAGGGTCCGGTCAGGGTCGTTCTCTTCGAGTGCGGTTAATCCTTCTGCGGCCGCACCGAACGACTGTCGGGGGTCGAGGGCATCGGCCCTCTCGAAGTCGGCTTCCGCCTGGTCGTATTGTGCAAGCTGCACATAGAGGATGCCGCGCGCCACATACAGCGGTGCGGCCTTTGGTTCCGCCTCCAGCCCCGCGTTGATCATATCCACCCCGACCTGAAATGACTGATGGTCAAGGGACAACGTGGCGAAGTCGACATAGAGATCGACATTATGAGGATCGGAGAGAATTGCCTGGCGGAGAATACGCACCGCCTCAGGAGTGTTTTCATCGGCTTCATAGGCCGCCGCCGCTAACTCGAGTACATCGGCGTCTGCCGTACCTGTCTGTAACAGCGGCTGAAGGGTTGCGATCGCATCTTTAGGATGCTGCGCTATTATCTGGACGGAAGCAAGCTGATAGCGGGCATGCGCATCGTTTGTGGATTGAGCCAAAGCGCGTTCAAACACCGCAATCGCTTTCTCGTTCTCCTTCAGCTTTACCAGGCAATCACCGTACTGCTGCAAACCTCCGGGCTGGGAATCCAGGACGGAACCGCTTTGCTCGAATTGCGAATCCGCCGTGGCGCAGTCCCCGCGCCGGTAAGCTATCACTGCCAGCATAGCGTGACTGGTTAGATCGCCTGGGTGCAGTACCAGTATGTGTTGTAACAGCGCGGCCGTGTCTTTACCGTCGTTCTCGTATTCAATTTGCGCTGCCCCTTCCAATGCAGGCAGATAATCCGGCGTGATTTCCAGGGCGTGGCGGAAGGTAATAAGAGCATCCTTCTTATCACCCTTGCCGGAGAGCGCGATACCCTGCAGGGTCCACAATTGTACATTCCTCGGACTCTGCTTAAGCTCCGGCTTCAGATACTCGAGCGCCTTATCAAATTGGCCCGCCTGCAAGGCAGAGGTAATGGATTCAATCCCAACTGCAGTGGTATGCGTGACCGCCGTCTGCGCAACCATCCAACTGCGAACAGTTAGCAATGCCGCCAACATGCTAACCCTGACAGTGAATCGCATGCTCACTATTATCTCTCGCTTCGCACGGCACTGGAAATGAGTAACCCGGGAACGGAAGAAGTTATCTCACGTAAAAGTCAACGGAGGCGGCGTGTGCAAAGTCAGCATTACATAGAAGCCGTAAGAATGTGGCGATAACGGGTGGAGGGCAACCGCGAAACATGGAAAGTTATTAAGTATAAGCATTCGCAAAAACCATTAAGTTAGTCAAAACCGGCGAGCCGGGAAATAACCCCGGCTCGCCGAACAAGAATGTTCACGACTCAGAATGCGAAACGGGCTCCCATTTGCAGAGCTCTGGCGGGCAGCGCAGTCCTGGACTGCCCGAATGTTCCGTCAGCTATGTCCCCATCTACCGGTCCGAGGTTTACGCGATTGAACAGGTTAATTAAGTCAAAACGCAACTGCAGGTTGCCCTGCTCACCCAGGTGAGGCAAATGGGTGTTTTTCAGCAGGCTGGCATCCACCTCGACCATGCCCGGGCCAGTAAACATATTGCGCGGCTCGGTGCCTTCCGTGCCTGCGGCGGGGGCAGGGAAAACCCCTTGCGCGGCGCCCGTTGTCGGATTGCCAAAGACGCCGTTGATATAGGTTAAACGCGTGTGTCCGCCGGTGAAGTTCTGGGTGGGAGTGTTGGGCACATCCCAGTTAACACCGTCGAGGTTGTAGTCGCCGGGGTTAACGGCAACGGTTGGCGGGTTGGTGTTGTAGACCCAGAATGGCGAGCCTGACTGAGCAGCCAATATGCTCGTCAGCTCCCAGCCCGAAGTCAGAACATGTTCGATCGCGTTGCCAGTCATGCCGGGTATGGTATAGCCGCCCGAGGCCGAGACACGCTGGCGCACATCGTAATTTGCCAATCCGTAATAACTGAAATAGGCGTTCTGGTCCGGGATATTGCCCGTGTCCTGATCGAACCGCGTGTTTTCCTCGGGATAGTCCTTGGCCTGGGCGAGGGTGTAGGAAGCCTGGAAATTGCCTCTGGAGCCCTGTTTCCCGCGAAGCGTCAGAATCATCGCGTTGTAGTTGGCATAGCGTGCATTGGTCACATAGGTGATAGGTCCGAAACTCGAATTCAGAGTGTTCACCGTTTCGCAAGGGGGGTTCGGGCAAGCCGTAGTGACTGAATCTGTGATCACCGCACCCCCGGCGTACCGGTTTATGTTATATCCAGTCAATTGGTCGTAGCTCTTGGATCCGGAGTAGCTGGCGCCCGCAACCAGTTTGAATGCCAATTCGTGCTCAACGCCGATGACATAGTTCACCGACAAAGGCGGCACCATGTTCCGGTCGAGAGAGTCAACACTCGCCTGGACTCCAGGAAGCCCTCCAGCTGCGTTCAGCCCCGTTGCCGGGATGGTTGGCAAGGTGAAGTTGAAAGGATAGGTCCCGGAAGGCGCGAGTCCGAAAATTGGTTGGATCCCAGAGCCGCCTTCGTAGAAGGTCGCACCGATAACGCCCGGTGGGTTCAGGCGTGTTTGGTCGATCGTCTGGCCCATCGCAATCCAGTCGTGATACACCCCGACTCCTCCGCGTACCACCCAGTTTCCGTGGCTGGTCGGATCCCATGAGAACCCGATGCGCGGGCTAAAGATGTTCGTCATATTCCTGGCGAACACTTGCGGAACTACGCCAACCGTGGCGTCTGTAACCTGCTGAGTGATAGTACCCGCTGTGCCCAGCATCAGAGCGCTGAATTGGAAGCCGCTGTTTCCCCACGGTATGTGGTTTGTGAAATCGTCCCAGCGCAGAGAAATCGTCAAAGCAAGATTCGGCTTGGCCTTCCAGTCATCCTGAACATAGAACCCGAACGGATTCTCTTGTCCGCCAAAAGCCACCTTGGCGGGCTGGCCGGTGAGAGGATTGTAAGTTGCCGATTCTGAAACGGGTGTGTCCTCGACCAAAGTTAGAAGGTTGCCGAATGTGAAACTGGGCCGCACGTAGTCGGGAGTGAAGTCGCCGTGTTCAATCCCCCTGGCTCCGTCATAGCCGAACTTCAATACGTGCCTGCCGTGGACCAGGCTCAACACGGAACGCCAGTTGTACATAGGACCGCGATATTCTCCAGGCCCGAATCCACCGCCCACCTGGAATCCTTCAGTGACATCGGAAACCGTAATGGCCGGCACTTTAAGATCGGCATCCTGCCCATTCGCGCCGCCGACACTGGCAAATGCGAAGGCGGTCTCCCACAAGACCTTCGCGTTGAAAGTGTGGGTAATGTCGGCCTGCCCATACCGATTTGCCTGAATGTCGACAGCCTGAAGACCCTCTCTCGGGGAAAGCTGTTGCTGGGTGAAGCCGTCGTTGTAATAGCTCAGATAGAGGCGGTCGTTGGGAGTGAAGTATTGATCGACGCGGAAATTGTACTGAAGTGCATTGTAATAAGGGCTGGCCGCGAAGGTTCCGTTATCAATCACATTCGTGCCGCAAGGGATGTCGGAGCTTGGCCCCGAACCGGCGGCGCCGGGGGAGTAGCAATTGGCTTGGCCGAACGCGGTCAAGGCAGTCTCCACAGTGCCGTTGGGAACCATAAACTTTGCCGGCCACCCCGTCAGGATCTGGGTTCCGACAGTGTTGGGATACGCGGATGAGGCCCACGCAACAAATGCCGGATCCTCAAATGTTTGATTGCCGGTATTGGCCGCCGCAGAAGTCGTCGCCCACAGCTTTTCGAAGTCGGCGTAGAAAAAGGTCTTGTTTTTCCAGATAGGACCGCCCAATGCGCCAACCAGGTCCTTACGGCCAAAGGGAAGATCCGCGGTTGCGTTCGAAAACTCCGTGTTGGCCTCGAGATCCTGGTTCGTATAAAACAGGCTGCCGGCGCCGTGGAATTTGTTGGTGCCAGACTTTGTGGTCACCTGGACGAGAATTGAGCTGCCAAGATTGATGTCTCCGTCCCAGGAATTGGTCTGCATCGTCTCTTCCTGCACTGCCTCTGGGATCGGCGAAAGCACGAGATTACCGTTCTGAACGGGGCTGGTCACATTCATACCGTCGACCATCACCACGTTGCCGATATAGCTGCGCCCATTGGCGCTGATGGCCGGCGTTTGCGTTCCGAAGTTATCCGCAAACCCTCCGGGCGATTCTCCCTGGGCGCGTGTGCCCGTACCCGAGACACCCGGCGCAGCGGCCAGCGTGTCCCAGAGATTGCGATTCGCTTCGGGAAGATCGCGGACGGTTTGGGATTCGAGCGTAGCCTCGAGACGGCTGTCGTCGGTGTTAATTGTGGGCGGCGTCACCTCCACCACGACGCTCTGTTGAGTCGTCGCGACATGCATGGTCAAATTGATGCCCTTGGTTTCGGCCGTGCTCAGCGTGAATTGGGATTCTTCTTTTCTGAAATTGGGGGCCTCTACGGACACAACGTAGTTACCCGGAGCGAGGCTGCTGAACCGATAAAAGCCAGCATTGTCGCTCGTGGTGGTTAGTACGATGCCCGTGTCCACGCTGCGCAAAAGGATTGTTGCGTTAGTAATGGCAGCCTGGTTTTGATCCGCCACGATGCCTTGCACATTGCCGCTGTACTGGGCAAAGCAGGTGAGCGTGGCGAATACTAAAAAGAAGAACAGACTAAAGGCGCTGCGACACATTGATCCAACCCTCCATGCAGGGTGAAGAGCCAAAGGTCGCAGAACGCCGCTGCGCTGTTGCGAAGAGGGCACAATGGTCCCGCAAATATTCATCGTCATTATTTGCCTCCTACAGAATGTGAAATGCTGCCTGGGACGCATGAGGACTTTCTCAATTGCGACGAGCAAGTAACCCCACGAAGTGAGAACCTCAGGAAGCGTTTACTGATGAAGCTCAGGAGCAAGCCCTCTTTCACCTTGTCAGCCTCATCCTGGAACACGCAGTTCGAGCAGGCCCTAGAGGTACAGTAACTGTAGCCTCGGGAAGGGAACGATACGCAATGGGTCAGATGTACTACGGCACTGCAGGCGGCGGCGGCGATTTTCGGTCCATTCCAAACGTGAGATAAAATGGCGGCCATGACCGGGCGAGTAGGTTCTGGAGCGCTGCTCTTTTTCTCTGTTTGCAGTGTCGCGATCGCGGCGCAATCCGCCAGCCAGGACAGGACCAGTGCAATCGTGGCCGCCCTGCGGGCAAGAGATTATGCTGCAGCACTCAGCCAGCTCGGACCAGCGTTACAACAGTCTCCGGCTGATGCGCAGCTTTGGACCTTTGAGGCGCTCGCCTATTCCGGACAGGGACGAAAAGACGAAGCACTGACGGCCTTTCAAAAAGCATTGCAGATTTCGCCCGATTATCTTCCCGCTCTGGAGGGCGCTGCCCAGCAGGAGTATGAGAGCGGGGGTAACGATGCGGAGGCATTGCTGCGGCGCGTCGTCAAGCAACGACCCAATGATTTGACGGCGCACATAATGTTGGCTACGCTGGCCATTCGCAAGCACGACTGCGCTGAGGCCGTTGCGCAATTCGAGCAATGCGGCTCGCGTCTTGAGTCCCAGCCTTCGGCAATGCGCGAGTACGGACTGTGTCAGGCAAATTTGGAACAATACGAGAAGGCCGAAGCAGTCTTCGAGGGGTTGGCGGCTCAGCCGGGCGACGATCCACGCGATCTGGAGCGTCTAGCCGCCATGCAGCTTGCTCTCGGCAGGCCGGCCGATGCGGTGCGCACACTTGAACCCGCTCTGGCCGGCCAGCCGTCAGCCGCTGTGCTGTCGCAGGCGGCTGAGGCCTATGAGGAACAGAAAGACACACCAAAGGCGGTGAGCCTGCTGCATCGGGCCATCGTCGAGAATCCGCGCGATACCGACCACTACTTGCAATTTGCCGATATCGCTTTCGTGCACCAGTCGTTTCAAGTCGGTGTAGATATGCTGACGGCCGGGCTGAAAATCGTGCCGGATGCTGCCGAGCTTTACGTTGCGCGCGGCGTACTGTACGTGCAACTGGCCGACTACGACCACGGGGAAGCCGATTTCGAGCAAGCCGAGAAGTTGGATCCGCAACTGACCGTCAGCGAGGCCGCCCGTGGATTGGTTGCCGAGCAGCAGGACGATCTGGACAAAGCACTGGCGGTTGTCGAGGAGAAGTTGCGCGAAAAGCCCGACGATGCGATGCTCCTTTTCGTCGAGGCCGACATCCTGGCACAGCGAAATCCCGATATCGGCAGTCCGGAGTTCGAGCGCGCGGTAGCAGCCGCGCGGAGAGCCTCGCAGTTGCAGCCGGGAATGACAGAAGCTGAGGATCTCCTTGCCAAGCTCGATCTGCAAGCTGGAAACAACGAGCGCGCGGTAGACGAATCGCGTGACGCATTGCGCCAAAACCCCGACGACCAGTCCGCGCTCTATCACCTGATTGTCGGACTGCGGCGGACGGGGCACAAAGAAGAACTGCCCCCTCTCTTGCAGCGGCTGGCGGAATTGCGCCAGAAAGCGACTAGCGAGGAAGGCGAGCATAACCGGTATAAACTTATCGAGCCATCCGGCGCGGATACTGCGGTCGGAAAGTGAGCCAGCGCGGGCAGCGCGCCAGCCAAGTCGGAACCGAAGAATACACTATGCCTGAAGGGACCGCATGAAGGTCACGCGCCGTTTGTTTCTACCGGCCGCCGCCGGCGCAATTCTGTTCCCGTCGGAGTGGATCGCTCACGCGCAGCAGGAGGGAATCGCCTCTCGGGGCGTCAAGCCCCAGGCTCGTCCCCCGGCCTCGGGTCAGCCGTTCAACGCCCGTTTCGTAAATGTGGCCCACGAGGCTGGGCTCCGGATTCCCACTATCTACGGAGGTATTGAAACCAAGAAGTACATCCTCGAAGCCAACGGTTGCGGATGCGCCTTCATCGACTACGACAACGATGGCTGGATGGACATTTTTCTACTGTGCGGCACACGGCTTGAAGGAGCTCCGCCGGAAGCGACAAACCGTCTTTACAAAAACAATCGCGACGGCACCTTCATTGACGTGACAGAAAAGGCCGGCCTGCACGCTGTTGGATGGGCCAACGGCGTCTGCATCGGTGACTACAACAACGATGGGTTTGAAGATATCTTCTGCACCTACTTTGGAGAGAATCGTCTCTACCGAAACAACGGCGACGGAACCTTTACTGATGTAACGCGTCAGGCGGGGCTTCTGCGAGGAGAGACGCGCTGGGGTGCTGGCTGCAGCTTCGTCGACTACAACCGTGACGGCCATCTGGATCTGTTCGTCTCCAATTACATTCGTTTCGATCTCGCTAAGGCGCCTGTCCCGGGCGCGGCGTCCACGTGCAACTGGAAGGGAATCCCCGTAAACTGCGGTCCTCGCGGCCTGCCCACCGGGCGTCATCTGCTTTACCGAAACAACGGCGACGGTACCTTCACCGACGTGTCGAAAGAAAGCGGCATTGCCGCGGCCACCGAAAGCTATGGCATGACCGTAGTGGCCGCCGATTTCGACGAGGATGGATGGACCGATATCTTCGTGGCCTGCGATTCCACGCCAAGTCTGCTGTTCATGAACAACCACGACGGTACGTTCCGCGAAGAAGGAGTGTTACGCGGCGTGGCCCTGAGCGACGACGGCATGGAGCAGGCCGGCATGGGCGTGGGCATCGGAGACTACGATCTGCGTGGCCATCTCGATCTGTTTAAAACGCATTTCATGGGCGACACGGACGGCATCTTCCACAACGATGGCACGGGCAACTTTGACGATTACACGCGGGTGGCGAAGATCGGCGTGGAAACCCGCTTTGTGAGCTGGGGCACCGGATTTCAGGATTTCGACAACGACGGATTCCCTGACATCCTGATCGTCACGGGAAGTGTTTACCCTGAGGTCGAGCGCGCTCTGCCCGACTATCCCTATAAGACGCCCTGTATTCTCTTCCGAAATCTGAGCAACGGAACCTTCGAGGAACTCGGCACCGAGGCCGGACCGGGAATCGCGGAGGCTCACCCGGGAAGAGGCTGCGCATTCGGAGACTTCGATAACGACGGTGACATCGATGTGGTGATCGTCAATATGAATGAGCCGCCGACTTTGCTCCGCAACGACCTTTCCGGCCACCAGAATTGGATCAAGGTTTTCCTTGAAGGCGTAAAGTCGAATCGAAGCGCGATCGGAGCGCGCGTGCTCGTCCACTACGGGAGTAAGGTGCAGGCTCAGGCACGGGTGAGCCAGTCGAGTTACTACTCTTCCAGCGATCCGCGCCTGCACTTCGGACTGGGCGATGCGAAGACTGCCGACGTCGAAATCTTTTGGCCCAGCGGCCAGCACGAAATCCTGAAATACGTGCCCGCCAATCAACTCATCACGGTTCGCGAGGGCGCCGGGATCGTGCAGAACCGCGGCTGGAACAAGAGTTAGCCCCGCAAATGTGCCTCCATCTTTCGGTTTAGATTAACCCCCTACATTCGTAGTACATCTGACCCATTGCATGTCCTATCAGGCGGGGATCAGCATTACCGGTGCGACAGGGTTCGCAATCCGACAAGGGAAACGAGCTTACGTTGCTTCACAAGGAAAGAGGGCGTAGTCTCCTGCCCCTCTGGGTAAACGTATACTCAGTTCCTTAACTTTCACTGCAACCAATTCTTTGAGGAGGCACCGAATGCGGGCAAAAAGTAGACTCGGATTCTTTGCGTTGCTTTTGCTGGTTCTAGGTTGCACATCCGCGGCTTTTGCGCAGTTCACGGGCAGCGTGCAAGGCGTCGTGCAAGATCCAAGCGGGCGAGCAGTCCCTGGAGCCACCTTGCGCATCGTAAACCAGAACAACCAGGTGGCTCATACTACAACTTCCGACGGCTCAGGCAACTTCCTCTTCGTGAGCTTGGAACCTGCTCCGTACAAGATCACGGTCGAGGCCAAGGGTTTCGCCAGGGCTGAAGCCGACATAACCCTGCTGACCGAACAAACCGTCAACCTGCCCATTACGCTGAAAGTTGGGGCAGTTAGCGAGAATGTGGTCGTCACTACTCAGACCCCGGTCATCGACACGGCAGACAGCCGCAATGAAATGACTCTGGAAAACTCCGGCGTCGCGGAGTTGCCGGTGCAGGGCCGCAATATGGTCACACTCACTACGCTGGCGCCAGGAGTCTCTGGTCTGGGAACCGCGGGCGGCGGAGAACCCGGCTCGGCCGGTACGCCGGGGTCGGCCCCTGACAACTATTCGACCGAAACCCAAGTCGACGCCAGCGCCAACGGCCAGGGCCAGATGTCGAATATGTACGTCGTTGACGGCCTGGACGTGACCAGCGGCATTCGCCAGGGAGTGTTGAACCTGACGCCCAACCCCGAGTCCATCCAGGAAGCCAGCGTTCAGGTGAACACCTATTCGGCGCAATACAGCCGCGCCACGGGCGTACAGGAAGTGATGACCACCAAATCAGGTTCGGATCAGTTCCATGGCTCGGCGGCCGACTGGTTCTACACCGAGCAGATGTGGGCCTTGACCCATTTCTCGGGACCGAAATACCTCCCATTCCGTAGCAACAATATGTCGGGGGCCGTTGGCGGGCCGATCATTCCGCACCACCAGCTCTACGGTTTTTTTGCGATCGAGCCACTACGCTCCGCGACAACGGCAAGCGGCGCGCTTTCTTTCCCCGATCCGACCTTCGTCAGCTGGGCGCAGAACACCACCGGCCTTCCCGTTCCGCTGGCAAATACAGTGGGAACCGGGATCATGAGCACTTACGTTCCTGAGCATCTGGCCGACGTTGCGGGAATCGCGAATGCACAGCAATACTTCGGCAACGATGCCAACGGAAATCCGATATGCTCAGCGGAGCCGGCTGAGGTCGACGACATTCCCTGCACTCAGGAGATGTTGGACTCGGGCAACTACACGGCTACGTCCTATCGCAATGGGACCCAGTGGTTCATCCGCGTCGACAAGGACTGGGCAAAGGACAGGATCTACGGGAGCGTCTACCGCACCACGCTGTCCTACGGTACGCCGATAGCGGTTCCCGCCTTCAACGGTACCAACAACAACTATGAACGCGCGTTCCAGTTCAACGAAATACATACGTTTTCTCCCACGTGGCTGAATGAAGGCATTTTCGGCGCCAGCCGCGTCCAAGGCCTGGAGGGCTTGAACGCCCCCAACTACTCCGTTCCCGATATCGGCGTAAGCGGAATGGGTCTCGGATACGGAACCGGATTTGCGCAGGGCGACTTCATCCAGAACAACTACCACTGGCGCGATGTCTTAACCCACGTGAAGGGCGCACACACATTGAAGTTCGGCTACGAAGGCTGGTATGGGAACGATGTAGAGCCCTTCCAGGGTCCGTGGTCCCAGCCCACCTTCAGCTTCAACAATCTGCTCGACCTGGCGGAAAGTACTCCGGAGTCGGAAAACCACGTCTACTACAATCCCACCACCGGCCAGGAGCAGTTGTGGTCGTGGGATGCGGCGTCCCGAACCTGGGGTGTATTCGCCGAAGATACATGGAAGACAAAAAAGAACCTGACGCTGACCTTGGGCTTGCGCTGGGACGACAGCGGGAACCCGTGGTCCGACAGCAGTAGCACGGTATTCGGGAACTTCTATTTTGGGACAGGAACCACACTCGGCGAGCGGATAGCAAGCGGGTATGTGAAGGCTACGCCGAAGGCCCTGGAGGGCGCGGTCACCAATCTGTGGAGTCCGCGATTCGGCATTGCCTGGGACATAACCGGGCGCGGCAACACAATGCTGCGCGGCGGATTCGGCATCTACAACGACTGGCTGACGCAAGCCAACGTGCAGGAGGAGTTCCGCGGCAGTCCGCCCGGGGAAGTCGAACCGACATTTAGCGCGGCGGTTTTGGACCCGACGCCTGGAAAACCTTCTCCATACTTCAACCTGGGTAGCGGAAACACGCCCCCGTTCGGCTTTAACACCGCCGGCGACTACCCTCCATTGTGCTCGTCGCCCCCTTGTCTGAATTCCGCGAATGGAATTGCGGGGGCTAACGTTGCCATCGGCGGCGTCAATCCCCACCTGGAATCGCCCAAAGCCAATATCTGGTCGGCGACGTTCCAACAGAAACTCGGCAACAATTATTCGGCCAGCGTCGGTTATGCCGGATCGC
>Ga0335072_10002879_pt1 | contig 26308 bp, 22 predicted proteins | sample Lox_Sample_21_FD_206725 | JGI IMG/M metagenome (GOLD analysis project Ga0335072, IMG submission 206725) | Soil microbial communities from Loxahatchee National Wildlife Refuge, Florida, United States - Lox_Sample_2.1 | ecosystem: Environmental > Terrestrial > Soil > Wetlands | place: USA...
CGGAGACCAGGTGCAGGTTGATGCGTTGGTTATCCATAGGGTGAGAATAGCGGGGATAGAGAGGACTGCCAGCCCGCTGCGATCGGAACGCCGCAAAGCCGGGATAAGTGCCTTACTTGCGCTGCGACGAGATAGCTGGCAGCAGTTCTCCGCCGGGCCGGGACAACACCGGAATTGCGAGGCTGCTGTGGTACTTGCTGGGCGACCCTGATGTGGACAGAAGGACGCGAACCAGGGCAGGACCGGGTACCCCGCTATCCACAGCGCCCAACACTGCTACTTCCTTCTAAGAGTCTTATTCATGTCTGAGCCGATCAGGGCACCGGCGAAACGTCTGTTACGGGTTCTGGCCGGCGAGCCCGTGTGGCCGCCACCCGTCTGGCTGATGCGGCAGGCGGGGCGATATCTGCCGGAATACCGCGCGGTGCGGGCGGGGGTGAACGACTTCATCGCGCTGGCCACCACGCCGGAATTGGCAGCCGAGGTCACGTTGCAGCCAATCCGCCGTTACCGGATGGACGCCGCGATCCTGTTCAGCGACATCCTGATGGTGCCGTGGGCACTGGGGCAGGGCTTGGCCTACCACGAAGGGGAAGGCCCGGTACTGCCGCCGCTGCGGGACGCTGCCGGGGTTGCGGCTCTGCAACCTGAACGTCTGATCGATCGCCTGGCGCCGGTGTTCGAGACGGTGCGGCTGGTGCGGCAGATGCTGCAATCCGAAGGCCTGGGCGCAACCGGCCTGATTGGCTTTGCCGGCGCGCCGTTCACGGTCGCCTGCTACATGATCGAAGGCGGCGGCTCGCGCGATTTCGCTGCGACCCGGCTGATGGCTTTCAAGGAGCCGGAGCTTTTTGCGCGTCTGCTGGATATTATCGGCGCCGCCACGATCGCCTATCTGTCCGCGCAAATCGCCGCGGGCGCCGAGGCGGTTATGCTGTTCGATTCCTGGTCGGGCGTGCTGTCCGCCGGCCAGTTCCGGGCGCATGTTATCCAGGCGACCCGGAATATCGTGGACGGCTTGCGGCAAAGTTGTCCCGGCGTGCCGGTGATCGGCTTCCCGCGTCTGGCCGGGATGTTGGTTGCTGATTACGTGCGAGCGACCGGCGTCGATGCCGTTGGGCTGGACACGGGCATGGATCTGGCCCTCGTGCGGTCCGCGATGCCGTCGCGCGTCGCCCTGCAAGGTAACCTCGACCCGATCGCCCTGCTGGCCGGCGGGTCCGCGATGGCGCAGGAGGCGTTGTCTGTGCTGGAGGCGATGCGCGGCTGGCCTTGTATCTTCAATCTGGGCCACGGCATCGTGCCGCAGACGCCGCCTGACCACGTCGGCCGGTTGGTGGAGCTGGTGCGTGCGGGCTGAGAACAGGCTCGGATTGATGATCGAGGCGGACGCCCTGGCATGACGATCCAGGCCCTGGCACCGTTCTATCCGTGGATCAAGGCGTTTCACATCATTTCGATTATCGCCTGGATGGCCGCATTGCTCTATCTGCCGCGGCTGTTCGTTTATCACTGCGAAACGGTTGCCGGAACGGACGAGAGCGAACGCTTCAAAGTGATGGAGCGTCGGTTGTTGAAGCAGATTGCAACGCCTGCGATGATCGCTGCCTGGACATTCGGGATTCTGCTGGTCCTGACGCCTGGTGTCATCAACTGGGGCTGGGGCTGGTGGCACGTGAAGCTGGCAGCCGTGATCGCACTGTCCGGCTTCCATGGCTTACTTGCCCGCTGGCGGCGCGATTTTCTGCACGACCGCAATGTCCGGCCGCAGCGGTTTTATCGTATGGTCAACGAAATACCGACCCTGCTGATGGCGATTATCGTGATCATGGTGGTGGTGCGGCCGTTCTGACCCCTTGACGTCTTCCGGCTGGCTTCCTACGTGGTTGTTGACGCCGGGGGAACGACACGGCTATTGTGTGTCTGCCCTCCAAGTCTGGAGTCGGCCTCCAGCCGCTCCGAGAACTCCATCTTAAACGGGATACCAGCCAGCCCCCTCCGTGGTGGATGGGTCTTGCCTCGGTTCCGGGCATTCCTGCCCGCATCCCGTTTCATCCCGTCATGACTATACCTCGAGGCATTACCTATGCACCTCGCTGAACTGAAAGCAAAATCCCCGTCCGACCTGCTGAGCTACGCCGAATCGCTGCAGATCGAGAACGCATCCTCCCTGCGCAAACAGGACATGATGTTCGCGATTCTGAAGAACCTGGCCGAGAACGACCAGGCGATTCACGGCGAAGGCACGCTGGAAATATTGCCGGACGGTTTTGGATTCCTGCGCAGCCCGGAAGCCAATTACCTGCCCGGCCCGGACGACATTTATGTCAGCCCCAACCAGGTACGCCGTTTCGGCCTGCGCACCGGCGATACCGTCGAAGGCCAGATCCGCGCGCCAAAGGACGGCGAGCGTTATTTCGCGCTGCTGAAAGTCGATACGGTGAATTTCGAGCCGCCGGAATCCGTGCGGCACCGGATCAACTTCGACAACCTGACGCCGTTGTACCCCGATGAGCGGCTGAAGATGGAAATGGAGAATTTCCAGTCTGTCGCGAAAGGGCCGACCAAGGACTACACGCCGCGGGTTATCGACCTGATCTCGCCGATCGGCAAGGGCCAGCGCGCGCTGATCGTGGCGCCGCCACGCACTGGCAAGACGGTGATGTTGCAAAATATCGCCACCGCCATCGCCGCCAACCATCCGGAAGTCTTTCTGATTGTGTTGCTGATCGATGAGCGGCCTGAGGAAGTCACCGACATGGCCAGGTCGGTGAAGGGCGAGGTCATCGCGTCCACGTTCGATGAACCCGCGACCCGTCACGTGCAGGTGACGGAGATGGTGCTGGAGAAGGCCAAGCGGCTGGTCGAGCATAAGCGCGACGTCGTCATCCTGCTCGATTCGATCACCCGTCTGGCACGGGCTTATAACACCGTGGTGCCATCGTCCGGCAAGGTGCTGACCGGCGGTGTGGACGCCAACGCGTTGCAGCGGCCGAAGCGGTTCTTTGGTGCGGCGCGCAATATCGAGGAAGGCGGGTCGCTGACCATCATCGCCACGGCGCTGATCGATACCGGTAGCCGCATGGATGAGGTGATCTTCGAGGAGTTCAAGGGCACCGGTAACTCGGAAATCATTCTGGACCGCAAGCTGTCTGACAAGCGGACATTCCCAGCTATCGATATCACCAAGTCGGGCACACGTAAGGAAGAGCTGCTGGTGGAGAAGTCTACGCTGTCGAAAATGTGGGTGCTGCGGCGCATCCTGAACCCGATGGGGACGGTGGATGCTATGGAGTTCCTGCTGGACAAGCTGAAGTACAGCAAGACCAACAATGACTTCTTCGATGCCATGAATACGTAGTCAGGTTCCGGTCGGTGAAGCCCGCGCTTACGCCTGAACTGTCATTGCGCATTGCTATCGGCCAAGACAACCGACCCGCGGTTAGATGAAAGGACCCCTCCCCACAAGGGGGCCCCTCGCCACCCGACGCCTGCGCTTCTTCGCGCTGGCTGGCCACCCGTTCCGGAACCCATCATGATGGCGCCATGGCGACTCCGGCAAAGACCGCCCGGCCTGCCGAACTGCCGACCGAGCAAGCACAGGCGCGGCGGTTCGGAAAAGCACGCACGGCACAGACCGGCGCGCTCATGGAGGACTATGTCGAACTGATTTCCGACTTGCTGGAAAACCATGGCGAGGCGCGGCCAACTGACATTGCGCGCCGTCTGGGTGTGTCTCACGCCACCGCCATCAAGACTATCGGCCGCTTGAAGCGCGAAGGGTTGGCAAACGCCAAACCCTATCGCGGTGTCTTCCTGACGGAAGGCGGAGAACGTCTTGCTGGCCGCGTGCGTGCCCGCCATCGCCTGGTGGTGGATGTGTTGCGAGCGATCGGCGTGCCGGTCGAAGCGGCGGAGCAAGATGCGGAAGGCATCGAGCATCATGTCTCTGATGTGACACTGGCAGCGTTCGAACATTTCTTGCGGCGGCAGAGTTAGCCGCCCGCGCTGCATTCGAATTCGCTTTTCATCATTGTACGCATCCGCTAACATCCCAACTTCGGGGTTGGAGGCGAAAATGTCCTCGGCAGCACAACTGTTGATGGGGCAGTTCCTCGATTGGCTGGACAGCGGCCGAAGAACGCACGCCGACGTCATGGCGACTTGGCAAAGTTCCTGCCCGCGCCTTTCGATTTGGGAAGACGCCATGGTCGAAGGACTGGTGCGTTTTGCCGGCGACGCGGACCGCACCGTCGTGTTGACTCCTCGGGGGCACGCGGTGTTGGACGCTCAGGCGCCGGTCGCAACGCGGCTGGCGGCCGACTGATTTTTCTCCGTCACCGCTTCCGCTGGCGCTGAAAGTCCAGGAAGCGGCGCATCATGCCGCGCGGTTCATCGGTGTCCCAGGCGCCGGCAAAGCAGTCTATGCCGCGCTGGATGGCATCCGCCAACGGCAGCTTTTCCCAATCCGCAATCAGTGCCTTCTGCAGACGGATCGCACGCGCCCCGGACGCCAGGATACCGCCCAGCGCCTTTTCCACCGCGGCGTCCAACTGTGCAGGCGGCACCACCTCCTCCACCAGGCCCCAGGACAGGGCTGTGGCGGCATCGATCGTCTCGCCTGTCAGCAACAGGCGGCGGGTGCGGCCCCAGCCGATCAGGCCGGGGAGCAATGCTGCTTCCACGACCGAGGGGATGCCGACACGGACCTCCGGCATGCCGAACCGCGCGGTATTGGCGGCGATGCGCAGGTCGCAGGCAGCGGCAACTTCCAGGCCGGCGCCAAGTGTCCATCCCTGGATGCAGGCGATGGCGGGTACCGGCAGGCGGCGGAACACGTCGCAGCTTCGGTGCACCAAAGTTATGAAATCGCGCGCCGAAGCAGGATCGAGCGTCACCATTTCAGCGATGTCGGCGCCGCCGATGAACGCGCGATCACCGGCGCCGCGCAACACGACGGCACGCAGCGCATCGTCCTGCGCAATCTGCTCGGTAACCGTAACCAACGCGTGCATTATCGTATTGCTCAACGTGTTGAGCTTCGCTGCGTTCTCGATCGTGATCCACGCCACGCCGCGGCTATCCAGCCGCAATCTGACCGGTTCGCCCGAACTCATCGCCGCATCTCTCCGCCGGACCGCATCACGTCATCACTGGGCCAGGATCTGGTCCCACCATTGCCCAGGATCCGTCACCGGCTTCAATGGTACGGAATACTGCGCTCGCCTCTCCACCGGTATGCCGACTATCATCAGCGACACGATGTTACGCGGCGCCCAGTGGTTGATCGGGTTCCCGAAAAAGTTGTCCGCTTCGAATATCGGTGCCGGATGCCAATACAGATCGTAGCCCTGGCCCATTGCATGACTCAGCAACGCCGGAGATGCATCCTGCTCGTCATTTTCGAAATACAGGATCGGTCGGCTCTTCTCGATCAGGCTGCGTGCGCTGCGCAAGACCTCCAGCTCCTTGCCATCCACGTCGATCTTCATGAGCGCACATGACTCCACGCCCAGCGAATCGAGGGGAACTATCGTGGCCCCCCAAATCTGACTGACGTATCCGAATTTTCCCCATCGCCCTTCTGTCGCGACGTCCGGCGAGTCGGCGATGAAGCAATTCAGAGCCTTGGTATTCGTGATGCCGTTCAAGGCAAGGTTGGCGCAGAGTACATGGTAGTTGTCGCTATGTGATTCGATCGCGTAAATGCGCCCCTGGGGGCCGACCATGCGCGACATCGGCACGGTCAGATCGCCGATATTGGCGCCAATGTCGATCGCCGTTTCCCCTGGCCTGAGGATGGAGCGGAGGATGGCCACCTCGGCCTCGCTGTATTGGCCGTACAACTCGAAGCACTTGCCGATATACGGCCCGCAATGCAGCATCCAGCCATATCGGCACATGGTCAGCTTGTACTGGCCGAACTGCATGGGTTCCTCGGAGCGCCGCTGGAGCCAGCCATATACATCGCCGCCCGCGCCGCCCGCCATACGTCGATCGCAGAGCTTCGATACCGGCAGTCATGGGGTCGTCGGCCCCCGGCAGCCAAGCGTGGCCCGACGGGAACCGCGCATATCCCCGGCGCATCGCCGGGACGTAGCATCTGCGATCGCGGTCAGGTGCGGGGCGGCGTTCCGGACCCCATCGTGTGCGGCGGATAGCTGATTTCCAGCACCTTTGGTCCGTGCCGCGGGATCGCGGGTTGTGCCGGACGCATCTGGTCGACACTGTGCGGTGCGCTCCCCATCGGCGCCCCGCAGGAACCGGAAGCAGTCCGGGTAGTCACCGGCGCGGCGTTGCCACGCTGCACAACGGTGACGCTCTCGCTGCACACGCCCGGACCCGCGGCCAGCGTCAGCATCGGCCCGCCGGCGCCGAATGCCGCACGGAGCAGTTGCGACGGGTTGGTCAGTGGCGGCATGGGCTGGAACATGGCGTTCATCTGCGCGATCATGTGCTGCATCGCAGCTTGCTGCTGCGCGATCAGTTGCATGACCGGCATGTCGGCCGGAGTTGCGGCGACCGAATGGCTTGGGGTGGCGATCGTGCCCGGGCCAGGCAGGATCAGGACAACGGCACCCGGCGGCAGGGTGATGATGCGGCCCTGGGTCTCGACAACTGTCTGCGCCTGTCCCGTTGCAGCGAGCAAGGGCAGCGCCAGGCAGGCGCCAAACAGAGTATTGCGGAGGGTCTTCATTGGCGACCTCTCAGGCAGGATCGGCGGACGCGTGAATTGTGGGCTGCGGCGCTTGCAGAAGTTATGCGGGTGGATGAAACTTTCGTCAGGTTCTATTTCTTTACTCCCAGCCCGCGCATGAATACGTCACGGATGCGGGACGGGTCTCGTTCGGTGGTCTGCTTCGGCTTTTCGTGGTCGATGCGGCAGCCGATCAGCCAGGGACCATCCTCGAGTAATGCCAGCGATACCAGTTCCTCCAACGCCGCTTCGTCCGCCGCCCAGGCGCTTTGCGCCAGTCCGGCGCCGCGCGCGATGGCGACGATGTCGGCGCCTTGCTCGGTCAGCGTCGGTTGGCCTCCGGTGATTTGATAGGTGCCGTTGTCCATGATGACGATGGCCAGATTCTTTTGTTCGCGCGCCGCCACCGTCGCCAGCGAGCCAAGCTGCATCAGGATCGAGCCGTCGCCTTCCAGCGCGAACACGCGCCGCTGCGGCTGCGCCAGCGCCACGCCCAGCGCGATCGGCACCGCGAGGCCCATGCTGCCCAGCATGTAGAAATTCTGCGGGCGTTGGCCGGCGCCCCAGAGGTCGAAATTGGTGTAGCCGATGCCGCCGATCACCGCTTCCTCGTGCTGCAATCGCGCAACGAGACGTTGTGTGATGTCGAAGCGGTTCAGCACCTTCGCCTGGTCGCGGCGCACCGGGTGGTTGGCCGTGAATGACGCTGTGAATGACATGGCGCGCGCCCCTTATGCCGCGAAGACTTTGCCGCCCGTGAGCAACGGCGAGAGAATGAAACAGCAGGGTGACTGGGTGGCGACGGCCTGGGTGATGCTGCGATCGACAATGAATTCAAGTTCGTCGTGGCGGGTGATCACCGGGTGCTCTATGTTCAGGGTTTGCAAGACCGGGCGCATGGTGTGCGCGACCAGCGCCTGGCCGATGTTGAATTCTCCCAGCGTGCCGCGTTCGGAGACCATCATCAGCACCGGGATCTGATACGGCACAGCCAGCGAGGCCAGCACGTTCGCGAGCGTGGCGAAACCGCTGGTCTGCATCAGCAGGATGCCGCGCGTCCCGCCCATCCAGGCGCCGGCGACGATGCCCAGGCCTTCCTCCTCGCGCGCCACCGAGAAGGCGGTGAAGAACGCGTCGGCGTGTACCGCGTCGATCAGCGGGCGCAGCACGTTGTCCGGCACGTAAGTGACCAGCGAGACGTTGTGCCGCTTCAGCACGTCCCGCACGATCTCGTGCCAGGCGCGGTTGGGGGATTCTTCGTCCATCGATACGTTCTCCGCGGAGCGTGGCGGTGGTGGCCTGGGTGGGTTTGGAAGGCGGAACCTGTCGCGGGCGTGGCGTGCGGTCAATGGCGCGATCGCGGCGGTCCGACCGCGCCGTGCGCCGGACCAACGACGAGGTCAGTCCTGGTTCGGGGCAAAGAAATCAACGTCCTCATAGAATTCGGTCAATGGTACGGAAACACCGATTTCCGGCATGTCCACCATCGCGTCGGGACCCAGCACGTGCCCCACCCAATCGTCTCCCGCGCGGGCAAAAACCGTTGCTCCCGCGAAATCCTGCTCCGGCAGGACGTAGCGCTGGATGGAAGGCGTGGCGCGGTATTCCTGGTTCTCGATCTAATGATCCGTGCTGGCGGTGCTTTCGCTGAGCACCTCGAACACCACCACCGGCGCGAAGCCATCGAATTCCCGGCGCAGCTCCTGCCTTTTCTCCCAGGCCAGGAACTCGTCGATCGTCATCGGGTAGCGAACGGCAACACTCATGCACGGAACCTATCATGGAAGCATGGCCCGTCACACCGGACGCAGCTATTGCCCCGCCCCGGACACCAGCTATACCGGACGAACGCCGCCGGGCTCCGGCCTGCGCGCACGCCACACGAAGCTGAAGAGGGATGACCATGCCGGATACCCACTATGACGTGATCGTGGTTGGCGCGGGTAACGCTGCGCTGTGCGCCGCCCTCTCGGCGCAGGAACAAGGCGCGCGGGTGCTGGTGCTGGAGAAGGCCAGCGAGGAGGAACGCGGCGGCAACTCCACCTTTACCGCCGGCGGCTTCCGCTTCGTGCACGAGGGCGTGGAGGATCTGCGCAAGGACGTGCTGGTCGACCTGTCCGAGAGCGAAGCGAAGTCGATGTTCATCCCGCCCTTCACGGTGGAGACCTACACCGAAGACCTGATGAAGGTGACCGAGAACCTCTCGGAACTGGAGCTCCTCGACCTGCTGGTGAACCGCTCGCGCCCCACCGTGGTGTGGATGCGCGAGAAGGGCGTGCGCTGGATTCCGATGTTCAAGCGCCAGTCCTACCTGGTGAACGGCATCAACCATTTCTTCGGCGGCATGGCGGTCGAGGCCGTCGGTGGCGGCTGGGGCCTGGTCGATTTCCTGTTCAAATCCGCCGAGCGCTACGGCGTGACGGTGCGCTACAACACCGGCCTCAGGAAGCTGATCCAGAACAGGAAGGGCGAGATCACCGGCGTCACCGTGTTCGGGCCGGATGGCTACGAGGACATCAACGCCCGTGCCGTGGTGCTGGCCTGCGGTGGCTTTGAGGCCGACCCGGAAATGCGCGTGCGCTACTACGGGCCCGGCTGGGAAATGGCGCGCGTGCGCGGCACACGGCACAACACCGGCGACGGCATCAAGGCCGCGCTGGAGATCGGGGCCGCTGCGTTCGGCGGCTGGTCCACCTGTCATGCGGTGCAATGGGACCTCAGCGCGCCGCCGTTCGGCGACCGCGTGGTGCTGGACAATTACCAGAAGCACTCCTACCCGATCGGCATCATGGTGAACGCCAACGGCGAACGCTTCGTCGATGAAGGCGAGAGCTGGCGCAACTACACCTATGCGAAATACGGCCGTGAGGTGATGAAGCAGCCGCAGCGCATGGCGGTGCAGATCTTCGATAACAAGACCAACCACATGACGCGCGACGAGTACCGGATACGGCAGGTGACCAAGGCCACGGCCAACACAATTGAGGAGTTGGCGAAGCAATTGGAGATCAGTCCGGAAGGCCTGGTCAAGACGGTGCGGGAGTTCAACGCCGCGTGCCAACCAGGAGAATTCAATCCGGCGATCCTCGACGGCAAGTGCACCAAGGGAATCACGCCGCCCAAGACGAACTGGGCACTGCCGATCGACGAACCCCCGTACCATGGCTACGCCGTGACGTGCGGAATCACGTTCAGCTTCGGCGGGTTGAAGATCACGACGGACGGGGCAGTGGAAGACACCACCGGCCGTGTCATCCCCGGGTTGTTCGCGGCAGGCGAACTGGTGGGCGGGATTTTCTATCAGAACTACCTGGGCGGCGCAGGGCTGATGTCAGGGTCGGTGTTCGGCAAGATCGCCGGCGGTTCGGCCGGGCGGTACATGAAGTAGGAAAACCTCTCCCGCGCGCGTGAACAGAGCATGCGGGAGAGGTTAACGACCGCCATCCACCTGCAGAATTTGCCCGTTCACAAAGTTCGCCAGGTCGGAGGCAAAGAACAACACCGCATTCGCAATATCCTCGGCCGTGCCAAGCCGTTGCATCGCGATCCGCTGCACCAGCGCCTTCTGTCCGTCCAGGCCGTAGCTATCCCACTGCCGTTCGGTCGCGGCATTGGTTCGGATGAAGCCCGGGGCAACGGAATTCACCGTGATGTTGAACCGCCCCAGCTCGTGCGCGAGCTGCCGCGTCAGCCCCACGACCGCGTGTTTGGCACTGCAATAGGCCTGGATACCGGTCAATGAAGGCTGCAACCCTGCGCCGGAACTGATATTCACAATCCGCCCGCCGCCGGCTCGCTTCATCCCTGGCGCCGCCGCGCGGCATAAGGCGAAGGCAGCGTTCACGTTGATGTCGAAGATTACGTCCCATGCTTCGTCCGAGACGTCCTCGACCGGCGTGAACTCCTGGCCGGCGACGCCGCCCGCATCATTCACCAGCACGTCGATCGCGCGGCAGGTCTCGCGTCCGATCGCTTGAACCCAAGCGGCGCCCGCCGCACGGTCCCGCAAATCCATGGTGTGCGTGGCGATGCCACCCGGCGCTGCGGTCTTCGCCAGCTCATCTGCCGAAAGATCGGTGGCGAATACACGCGCCCCCAACTCCGCAAAACGCTGCGCGATGGCACGGCCGAAGCCATGACCGGCGCCGGTGACCGCGACCACCTTGCCGTCGAACCGGATGTTCATGTCGCGGCACTCCTCGCCGGTTCCAACAGATTGCCATTGCTCATCGGGCGCTTTCCTCGTCTTCCGGCATCTACCATTCCTCCAACAACGAACGGGTTTCGCGCACCGCGACGTCCCAGATCTCCAGCATTTCCGCATCGTCGCGCTGATAGCGTCCGCCGAAATTGCCGTCGTCGATCAGCAGGCGGACTTCGAAGGGCGGCAGGGCACGAAGCTGGTCCAGGTTCACCATCGGCTTGGCACCTTCTACCGGATCCCGATTCGGCAGGCGGGTCCAGGGGAAATTCTCCATCCAGCTTGCGTGGCTGGCGACCGGATCGATGCGATTGATCACCGCCGCAGTCAGCGGCGCTCGCCACCAATCATGCAGCCGCACGCGGGCATCGGGGTTGTCCATCATCCATTCCTGTCCCAGCGACAGCGCCGGCTGGTTCCCGCCATGACCGTTGACGATCAGGATGCGTCGGAAGCCCGTGGTTTTGAGGCTGTCCAGCACGTCCCGCAGCAGTGCTGCGAAGGTGGCAAGCCGCAGCGTGACGCTGCCGGCAAAGCTGGTGAAATACGGTGTCAGGCCAAACGGCAGCACAGGGAACACAGGAACGCCGAGCGGCTCCGCCGCTTCGATCGCCACGCGTTCGGCGAGGATCGCGTCGGTCGCGAGCGACAGACCGGCATGTTGCTCGGTGCTGCCGATCGGCAGCACGCAGCGGTCGTCGTAGCGGACCCAGTCCTCCACCATCCGCCAGTCCATTTCGGCAATACGCATGAAGTCCCCCCGCAAGCTGGTGGCGGAACGCTGAAGAGAGAACGCGCTTGCGTCAATGCGCCGGAGGAAACCTCTCCCGCTGCCGGCAAGAGAGGTTTATGAACACCCCATGTCCCACAACACCTTCGGCCATCTGTTCCGCGTCACCACCTGGGGCGAGAGCCATGGGCCGGCGATCGGCTGCGTGGTTGACGGATGCCCACCGCGGCTTCCTTTGTCCGAGGCCGACATCCAGCCCTGGCTCGACCGCCGGCGGCCCGGCCAGTCGCGCTTCACCACGCAACGGCAGGAACCGGATGCCGTGCGCATCCTGTCGGGCGTGTTTGAAGGACTGACAACGGGCACACCGATCGCGATGGTCATCGACAACGTGGATCAGCGCTCCCGCGACTACTCCGCGATCGCGGCGCAGTTTCGCCCCGGCCATGCCGATCTTACCTATGAACTCAAATACGGCGTTCGTGACTATCGCGGCGGCGGTCGGCAGTCTGCCCGCGAAACGGCGATGCGCGTGGCGGCTGGCGGTGTGGCGCGGCTGGCGCTTGGTTCCGGCGTGCGGATTCGCGGCGCACTGATCCAGATCGGGCCGCACAGAATCGATCGGTCTCGCTGGGATTGGAACGCGGTGGACGAAAACCCGTTCTTCTGTCCCGATCCGATGACGGCTGCGGCGTGGGAGACGTATCTGGGCGGAGTCCGCAAGGCCGGTTCGTCGGCCGGCGCGGTGATCGAGGTGGTGGCCGAGGGTGTGGTCCCCGGGCTGGGCGCGCCGATCTACGGCAAGCTGGACGCCGATATCGCGGCGGCCCTGATGTCGATCAATGCGGTGAAGGGCGTGGAGATCGGCGAAGGCTTCGCCGCCGCGGCGCTGTCCGGCGAAGCGAACGCCGACGAGATGCATATGGCGGACGGGCTTGTGCAATTCGAATCCAACCACGCCGGCGGTATCCTGGGCGGCATCTCAACCGGTCAGCCGATCGTTGCGCGTTTCGCGGTGAAGCCGACCAGTTCGATCCTGACTCCGCGCCGCAGCGTGGACAAATACGGGGCGGACATCGAGATCAGCACCAAAGGACGCCACGATCCGTGTGTCGGGATACGCGCGGTGCCGGTGGGCGAGGCGATGGTCGCATGCGTGCTGGCCGATCACCTGCTGCGGCATCGGGCGCAGAATCCGGATGCTCCGGAACAAGCGAGGCTGCCGAGGAACTAGGGCGTTGCTCACTCGCGGCATCGGCCCGATCCTGGGCAAGGTCCGGCCCCGACTTTCCGGTTTGCCCGGGTGCTGCGAGATGATACGCTGACCCACGCGGCGGAGGCTGGTGCGATGCGTCCTGCCTGGGTTAAACGCGCAATCGAACAACTGATCAGACAGTTTTGCTCTTTGCGCGGCAACGAGGCGTGGATCGGGATTTCCTCCCGGCACTCTTTCTCGGTCGTGGCAGGTCAAATCATTCGCGGTGGCCTCGGACGGCAGGGGGGACATTATGAAGTCCTGCCCGATATGCCGCTCGACGACGGCATCCTGTGGCGGCCGTCATCCGGACGCGACGATCCGGAACTGTGGCTGGCGCCGACAAAAAAGCGATACCGTGCGGCGTTCGAGAGGTACGCGCAACGTTATTTGGGTGCTGCCGGGCTGACCGGAGCGGACGTGCAGATCGACCACGTGTTTCCGAAAAAGGCCGGCGTTCTGGGCGGCCTGTCTTATGTGCGAATGCTGGCAATTCCGCCCGAATCCAACATGGCGGCGGGCCGGACGCTGGAACGCGAGATGGTCGCGCGCAACGAAGACCTCGGCCCGCGCGGCAAGGAAACCCGCATGGCGACTTACTTCGCCATCGGCAAGGCGGCGGGTTTTGCTGCCTATGAGCAACTGCCGGACCGGGACGACAGCGTCGGCAACCGTCAGCTTGCGGCAGCGCTGATGGCTCACCTTCGCGGTTATGGGCTGCCGGCCGACGTGCTGACCGCGTTGGATCGGAAACTGACCGAGGATACGCTGGGTTCCATTCGGTAGACCGCCGCCGCCACCTCCACCGAGGCGGAGGGAACACGCCGTCCAGCCTGGCCATCCTACGTGCCGCAGGCGCTGCCCCGGTCGGTCGGCGACCGGGTGCGGGTAGCTCCGTCACCGAACTGATTATGATAAGTCAAGCTATTTGCTGCAGCTTCCGGACGCGAGGCCTCCTTGGCCAGTAACACCTTCAAGGTGCCCGCGTGCGCCCAGTGTATTGAGAGTATATTTCGCATATGCGGCGTCACTGAGCTGCAAGTGAATCGCCCCGGGGCCAGCAGCCTCATAGCCCCACGTGATCGTGTGGCTCGTAAACCTGGCAAACTGTTTGTACTGAAGGAGTGGGTTTCCGCTGACAAAAGGGCATTGACCACCAAGAGGCCCTGTGACACCATCTACGACCAGGATGTCGCAAGACAGGGACGGAAGGTTCATTTCTACCCTTCTTTGACCTCGATCAATGTCTACAGTCATCCCCTCCGTACAGTGCCATGTTTCTGCGGCGAAGTTCCGAGAAACCGGGGCGACCGGTGGCGGCTGTTCGGAAATCACATTTGGCGTTGGACCGGCCGCGGCCTCCCCGGCCGCGAATGGTGTGGTTGCTGACCGTGGCGTTAGCGACGCTTTATCGAAGATATGACCACCGACTTGTGCAAGATTACCAAAATACAACATGCAACCTGAGTACGCATTGACCTTGTCGTCTATGTGCATGCGAGAGAAGCTTTCACAAGAAGCCATCTCATTCGCGTATTGGGCATCGCTTTTCGACGGAGGGTTCTTGATTACGACAACCCGCTCACCCTGATTGTTTATCATTGGCCCATTGGACTGTTGTTCAGTAGACGGCACAGTACAAGCGCCAAGTGTTAACAACCCAGTTAGAGTTAGCACGATCAGGGACTCGCGCATGCCTGGGCTCCTATAATTCCATGCCAGTTGTCTACACATGCTCGAGGAAAAAGCGCCCGAGCCCATCGTTCGACAGTTCTCAGCCGAAACCAGCCGCAGACCCCGAGTCCGCGCACAAGTCAAGATAGTCGCACCGAGACCAACCTCCTCAAGTCAGGGCACGTTCTCGCCGCATGAATGCGGCGCGAATCGCACCGTGCCTTGTCGGCGGCCCCCGCCGGAAGCGGCTCATCAATCCGCCCCCGGCACCCCCAAACCAACGGCCCCTCAGTTGAGCCCGTAAAACCCCTTCGCCCCACCCGCCATCACCGCAGCCTGTGTCGCCGCCGGCGCATTCCCAAGCAGTGCCCGCACCTTCGCCGGAGCACCGGGGAAGAACCCGTCCGGATGCGGATAATCCGTCGCCCACAGGATCTTCTCCGGCCCAACGTAATCCACCAGAGCGCCCAGACAGCCTTCCACCGGCTCGAACGCAATCCAGCAGTTGCGCTGGAACAATTCGGAAGGCCGCGTCGTCAGGCCGGAATCATTGAAGCCGACGTCGTCGAAATGCCGGTCCATCCGGTCCAGCCACGGCGCGATCCACCCGCCGCCCGACTCCAAAAACGCAACGCGCACCTTCGGATGCCGCTCGCACACGCCGCCCCAGATCACCGCCATGCAGGCCAGCATCATCTCCATCGTGTGGGTGATGATGTGGCGGGCGCCGCGTTCCTCGAAGCGGTCCATGCCCACCTGCATCATCCCGCTGCTGCCGCCTTCATGGAACCCAACCGACAGATCCAACTCTTCTGCCATGGTCCAGAATTGTTCGTAATCGGGGTGGTGGATCATCTTGCCGTTGTACGGGTTGGGCCGCAGGAACACGCCGCGGAACCCCAGCTTCTCCCGCGCAAACCGCATTTCCTCCACCGCCAGATCGACCGATTGCATCGGAATCATGGCCACGCCGAACAGGCGGTCGGGGTAGGGCGCGCAGTAGTCGGCGAGCCAACGATTGTAGGCGCGCGCCATCGCCGCCGCCGTCGGCGGGTCCTGCACGGCTCCGGCGAACAAGCCGATCGAGGGATACAGGAACGCCGCGTCGATCCCATCCAAATCCATGTCGGGAATGCGCGCATGCGGATCGAAGCCGCCCTTGCGGCCTTGCTCGTATTCCATGGTGTCGTCCACCACGGTGCCGTCGCGCGCGCCCACCGCCCCCAACGCGCCCAACCCCTTCTTGCTGCCGAGCAATTGGCCGCCCACCTGCAGCCGCTGCTTGCCGTCGGCGTCGCGTACCAGCCGCGGCGCGCTGTCGCGGTATTTCGGGTCGATATAGTCAACCCACAGATTCAGCGGTTCCAGGATGTGGCCGTCGGCGTCGATCACGTTGTAGGCGCGAGTCATGGACCGTCTCCGTTGTGTTGTTGGCGGAGGCATCGCCCTCGTGCGGGTCGGGTCCATTGGGGGCGGACCCATCCGTCGGGCAGCGCTCCTACCGGCGAGTATCTCACCCGCGGCTGGGCCACGCAATTGCAACCACAGGTTTGTTCCATATAAGTTCACATCCGGTTCGAAAAACCCGCCGCAAAAGTTCCGCGTGTTAGGGAACTGGTAATAATTACCGCCAATATTCCGGACATCGGAATGCTTCCTCGGCAAAAGCGCGGGGATCGCGGCCCGGGTTTAGCGCAATGCGAGCCACCTACGGTTGTATGAACGCGGGCTGCCACGGGTGGCGGACGCAGGCATGCGCGGGCGGGGGCACCGACAGGGGGACCGGATGTCCACGATCACCTCGACCATCCATTATGGCGTGACTCTGATTCCCAGTGGCTCGACGGGATCGGGCAGCTTTCTCTCCCCGCTGACGATCGCGTCCGCAGCAGGCGTCAGCTACGGGACCACGGGCTATGTGATCACCGGCACCGGCTCGTTGGTGAACAATGGCACCGTCATCCAGAGCGGCGTGAACTCCGGCGCCATCTACCTGACCGGTGCCAGCAGCATCGTCAACACGGGCACGGTGCTCAGTCCTACCGGCGACAATGCCGTTGTGCTGAGCGGCACGAGTGCCGGCGTCGACAACCTTGGGCAAATTCGCGGGCTCACAGGGGTCGAACTGAAAGGGCCGGGCGACAGCCTGACGAACCTGGGCACGGTCCTCACGACCATTGCCCACTATGCCGTTGTGCTGAGCGGCAACAACGGCGACATTTTCAACGCGGGGCTGATCAGCGGCGGTTCGGGCGTCAGCGTGGCGGGTGCGGGCGACATCGTATCGAACCTGAGCACCATCGCCGCCAGCACCGGTAACGGGGTATACTTTTTCCAGAGCGGGGACCTGATCAATGGTCCGTCGGGCTCTGGCACAGCCCTGGTACAAGGGGCCATTGGCGTGTTTTTCGCCAGCGGCGCAACCGGAACCATCGCCAATGATGGCACCATCGTCGGGCAGAGCTACGGAATCCAATTTAACGGCGGCACCATCACCAATGGCGGCAGTGGCGTCACTGACGCCTTGGTGCAGGGTTCAGACGGCATTTATGATACCGGCGCCGCCGACGTTGTGCAGATCAACAACGAAGCCACGATCCTCGGCACCGGCGCAACGGCCGCCAGGGACGGGATCAGGATCCTGGGCACCTCGGCCACCGGCGACATCGCCAACATCGGCACAGCTGCGCTGATCCAGGGGTATAACGGGGTTTATATCGGCGGGAACGGCAGCGTCAGCAATACCGGCACAATCCATGCTGACGGTACCGCGGGCGGTTACGGCATCAACATCGCGGGCAACGGCACTGTCAGTAACGCCGCGCTCGTCGCGGGCTATGACGGCGGCATTGCTATCGGCGGGAACGGCAGCGTCACCAACACGGGTACAATCCGTGCGTTGGCTACAGTGGCTGCTGCCGGCCTGACAATCAACGGTGCCGGCACGGTCGCCAATATCGGTACTGCCGCGCTGATCCAAGGCTACAGAGGCGTGCTGATAGAGGGCAGCGGCAGCGTCACCAATCTCGGAACCATTAGCGGCCTGAAGGAAGGGAGCTTCCCGAGTTCCTATTACGGCGTGGTACTCGACGGTGGCGGCAGCGTTACCAACGGCGGCAGCGGCGCACCACATGCGCTGCTGTCAGGTGCAGACGGTGTCTACGTCACCGGGGCGGCCGGTTCGGTTATCAACGACGCCACCATCCTGGCGAGGCTTAAGTCAGGTATTTATCTCGCGGCGGGCGGCAGTGTTATCAATGGCGGGGCCGCGTACGCCGGCGCGTCGGTCTATGGCAAGGAATACGGCATCAAGGCGGAGACCGTCGTCGCCACGGTCACCAATTTCGGCAGCGTCGGTAGCGGCGGGAGCGGTTTCGGCATCAGGCTGCAGGACGGGGGCACGGTCGTCGACGCGGGCACCATCAGCGGTGGCTCCGACGCGATTTATTTTGGGGGCACCTACGCCAACGGGTCGAGCGCCAACAACCTGCTGATGTTGCAGCCAGGCTATACGATCAACGGCGCGGTGCTGGCTGCTGCCGCCGGCAATAACACGCTGGGACTGCAAGGCAACGCCACGACCGCAGTCATTGTCAATTACAACAGTTTTGCCAGCGACGACTTCCAGACCATCGCGTTTGCCTCCACTGGGGCTGGCGCCACGCTTGTCGCCACCTACTCGTCTTTTCCTGCCGCCATGATCGCCGGCTTCACGCGCGTCCATGACACGATTGACGTGGCCGGTCTCACCAACGCCAGCGTCGGTACCATTTCCAACGCAAGTCAACTCATCCTCACCGGCACTAACTCTGGCGGCACTTCCGAGACGGTGACGCTGCAGCTTGCTGGCGCCGTCAACAGCTACGCCAACGTTACCTGGACGGCGACCAATGCAGGCACCGTCGGCACGGAGATCCACCCTGCGGCCGTGCCGCCGACCATCACCGTCAGCGGCACAGTGCCGTTCAGTGGCGGCGAATCGCCTGTCGTGCTCGACAATGCGATTGCCATCAGCGATCCCAACGGCACCATCCTGGTTGACGCGACGGTGTGGATCAACAGCGGCAGCATTGCCGGCGACGTGCTGAACTACACCAGCCTGTCCGGTCTGGGCATTACCGGCACCTTTGCCTCCGGCACGCTGACGCTGAGCGGCACGTCCAGCATCGAAAACTACGAGTCGGCACTGGAAAAGGTCACCTTCGGCTTCAACCCGGCGAATGGCGACCCAACGGGCGGCGGCGCCGACACCAGCCGCACGATCGACTGGTCGGTAAACGACGGCACCCTGGCCAGCGCCACCGGCAGCGTCACGGTAAATGTGACGCATGTCGCGCCCGGCGTGACGGCCGGTGGCACGGTGACGTTCCATGGCGGCGGAACGGCCGTGGTACTGGACCCAACGCTGACGCTCTCCGATGTGGACAGCAACGGCACGCTGACCGGCGCCACGATCAGCATCAACACCGGCGGTATCGCCGGGGACATGCTGAATTACACCAGCCTGACCAATTCCGGCATTGCCGGCACGTATAGCGCCGGCACGCTGACCCTGACCGGCGCGGCCGGCATCACCAGTTATGCGACGGCGCTGGAGTCGATCACCTATAGCTTCAACCCCGGCACTGGCGATCCGACCAATGGCGGCGCCGACCTGAGCCGCGTCATCGACTGGAGCGTCACTGACGGCAACACCAGCAACGGCGTCAGCAATATCGGCAGCACGACGCTGGACCTGGTGCATACCCCACCGACCATCACCGTTTCCAACACCGCCACCTTCATCGGTGGCGGCGCCGCGGTGGCGATAGCGCCGACGGTTGTCGCCACCGACCTTGACAGCCTCGGTACGCTGCACAGCGCTACCGTCACCATCGCCAATTTCCAAACTGGAGACGTGCTGAACTTCAGCACCGCCGTCAGTGGCATAACCGGAACCTACGCCGCCGGGACCCTGACATTCCACGGCGACGCCTCGCTGGCGGCGTATGAAACCGAACTGGAGTCGGTCAGCTACATCACCAGCCCGTCCTCGGCCGACCCGACCGATGGCGGCACCCGCACCAGCACGGTCATCGACTGGTCGCTGAACGACGGTGTTGCAGCCAGCAACACCGGGACCACCACGCTGGACCTGGTGCATGTTGCACCTGCCGTGACAGCAGGCGCCACGGTGACCTTCCAAGGCGGCGGCACGGCCGTGGCGCTGGACCCGGGGCTGACGCTCAGCGACGTGGACAGCAACGGCACGTTGACCGGCGCCACCATCATCATCAACAGCGGCAGTTTCGTCTCCGGCGACGTGCTGAATTTCAGCACGCCGTCCGCGTCCGGCATTACCGGCACCTACAATGCCGGCACGCTGACCCTGAGCGGCGCGTCCAGCATCGCCAATTACCAATCGGCGCTGGATTCGGTCAGATACAGCTTCAATCCCGGCACCGGCGATCCGACTCGCGACGGCAGCGACCTGAGCCGCATCATCGACTGGAGTGTTACTGACGGCAGCACCATCAGCGGTGTCAGTGATATCGGCAGCTCCGTGTTGAACGTGGTGCATACCCCACCGACCATTACCGTCTCCGGCACGACTGCCTTTGCCATTGGCGCCACGGCGGTTGCACTCGATCAGAGCGTTATCATTACGGATCCGGATAGCAACGCCATGCTGACCGGTGCGACCGTGGTGATCGCCGAGGGCTTCCTCAACGGGGACACGCTGGGATTCCATAACACCGCCAGCATCACCGGTACCTACGATGTCAACGTCAACGCCGGCACGCTGGTGCTGAGCGGAACAGCGAGCATTGCGGCGTATGAAAGCGCACTCGCTTCGGTCACGTACAGCAGCAGCGCCGGCGATCCGTCGAATGGCGGCACTGATGTGGCGCGGAGCATCACCTGGGTCGTGGACGACGGCAGCAGCAGCAATGGCATCAGCAGTGCCGGCACCACCGGGCTCAGTCTTGTACGGCCGCCGACGATCAGCGGAACGGCGGCCGACCAGCCGATCACCGACGAGCAGACGATACAGCCGCTCTCGACCGTGGCCATCACCGATCCGAATTCCGGGCAGGTCGAAACGATTGTCGTTACCATGTCCAACAACGCGAACGGCACGCTGTCGGACGCATTTGTCGGCGGGACGATCATCAACAACGGCACCTATATCGTCACCGGCAGCACGGCAGCCGTGACGACGGCACTGGATGAGCTGATCTTCACCCCGACCAAGCCCGAGTTCGCGCCCGGCAACACGCTGGTCACGACCTTCACCATCTCGGCCACCAATTCGGACGGCGCGACCGAAAGCAACAGCGCCACCAGCGTCCTCACCACGGCAGTGACGCCGGCAATCAGCGGCGAAGTGCTCGTTCAGGGCGTCACCGCCGGCTCGACACTTACGCCGTTTGGCACCGTCACCGTCACCGATCAGGGCATCAGCCCCACTGAAACGGTGACCGTCACGCTCTCCACGCCAGCGGCGGGCACGCTGTCGGATTCGGTCGGTGGAACCATCAACCCCACAACCGGCGTGTTCGCCATCACCGGCGCGCCGACACTGGTCTCGAAGGCTCTCGACGCGCTGGTGTTCACGCCATCGCAGTCTACTGCATGGGTCGATACCACCACGTTCACGCTCGACGTCACCGGACCCGGCGGCAGCATCGGCTCCAGCCTCATCGTAGCCGAGACACAGCAGATACTTGCTCTTGGTTCGCTTAGCGCCAGCACCCCCGCCGCGCTGTCGGTCAACTCGGTCAGCGGCAGTTTCGGGCCGACAACCAAGGGCGCAGCCAACGAGGCGATCGTGCTGGATCCAAGTTCCAGCACCCCCTATACGCTGCCCACGGGATACCAGGCAGAGTTCCTCAGCGGCTCGTCCGCCACCACCCTGACCGATCCTTCCGGCGGCAACGCGCTGCTGGCCGGCAACTCCGGGGCCGATACGATCTCGTCCGGCGCTGCCGGCGATACGCTGATAGGTGCCGGTGCCGGCTCGACCATGGAGTTCACCAACGGCGCTACCGGTGGTGTCGCCTTCGCGCCGCTCGGTGGCGTCATCATGCAGGATGCCGGCAACGGGGATACGTTGATCGGCTCGTCCGGCAGCACCACGGCGTCGCTGACGGGCGCCAATGCATTGTTGTTTGGCCAGGCGGGCGCGGCCTCCGTCTCCGCCGGCGGACAGTCCAACACCATTGTTGGAGGTTCCGGTGGCACAACGCTGAAAATCACCAATAGCGCGTCCCACGACGTATTGTTCAGCGGCTCGGCCCCGCTCACCTTGTCGGATGCCGGCAGCCACGACACGCTGGTCGGTTCCACCGGCACCACGGCGGCATCGCTCACCGGAACCAGCGGGCTGTTCTTTGCCGAGGGCAACGAGGACAGTGTCTCCGCCAGCGGCCACAGCGATACTCTGATCGGCGGCTCCGGCCAGACGACGTTCCAGTTCGGCACGGCGGGTGTCGGCGGCGTGGCCTTCGGCGGCAGCGGTGCGCTCAACATCAGCGATGCCGGCAGCAATGACACGATGCTGGGCGGCAGCAACAGCACCAACGCGGCCATTTCCGGCAACGACGCGTTGTTCTTTACCGCAGGCGGAAACACCAGCGTGTCGGCCGGCGGGCAGGGCGATACGCTGGTCGGCGGTTCCGGGCAGCCCATCCTGCAGTTCGGCACGAATGCCACAAAGGGTGTGATATTTGGCGGCACCGCGGCCGTTACGCTGTCGGATGCCGGCACGGGCGACACCCTGGTTGGGTCAAGCGCAACGACGACAGTGACGCTAGTGGGTGCCGATGCCACGTTCTTTGCCGGCACCGGCACCGTGAGCGCGGTCGATGCAGGGCTGAACGATACCATCGTTGCGCAGAGCGCCGCGGTGGCCATTACCGCGAGCGGTAGCGGTCTGGTCGTCTTCGGAGGCTCGGGATCGCTGGATTTCACCGGCGGCTCGCACGGGGCCACCGTCGTGGCCGGCTCCGGCAATACCTCGATCGCCGGCGGCAGCGGGGGACTCACCTTGTTTGGCGGTGCCAACGGCGCGATCACCTACAGCGGCAGCGCCGGCGGCTTGTTCTATGTGGCGGGCAGCGGCAACGAGACGCTGAATGCCGGCAATTCGACAACCAACAACCTGATGTTCGGCGGCAGCGGCAAAGATTCGATCGCCGGCGGCCTGGGAGCAGGCCAGGGCAACGATACGATGGTGGCCGGCACCGGCAACGACACGCTGGCGGGCAACACCAACGCCAGCAGCCACGATCTGTTGGTGTTCTTTGCCGCGAACGGTGCGGCGGCACCGCAGGACGTGGTGCAGAACTTTACTCCCAGCGACGTGGTATTGCTCTCAGGGTACGGCGCGAATGCCGCGGCGGCCGCGTTGGCGAGTGCCAGCACGGCCAACGGGGCGGTGACGCTGACGTTGTCCGACCACACCACGATCACCTTCACCAGTGTTGCGAGCGTCAGCAGCCTGACAGGCCACGTCGTGTCGACCTGAGACCTCTACGGAGCAGGGCGCCCCCAGGCGTTCGCCGGCGGCGGTCGCAGTCTGTGGCGCCCCGGACCGCATTGCTGGCTGGCTGGCGGACGCCCTGCGGCAGGACTAAACCTGACCCGAAGCGACCCAGGAAACGCGGCGGGGCAGAGAACGATGATCAACAAGATCGTCCACGACATGGCGGAAGCCATGGCAGGCATCAAGGACGGATCCACGGTGCTGATCGGCGGTTTCGGTGCCGTCGGCCAGCCCAACGCGTTGATCGATGGGCTGATCCACCAGGGCGCGAAGGACCTGACCGTTGCTGCGAACAATGCCGGTGTTGGCCATACGGGCCTTGCGCGGCTGATGGAACTGGGGCGGGTGCGCAGGATCATCTGCTCCTTCCCGCGGTCGTCCGATCCGGTGGTGTTCGAAACGCTGTATCGCGCCGGGAAGATCGAATTGGAGATCGTGCCACAGGGCACGCTCGCCGAACGCATGCGCGCGGCCGGCGCGGGTGTGCCGGCGTTCTTCACGGCAACGGGCGTGGGCACGAAAATGGCGGTCGGCAAGGAGCATCGCGAGATCGATGGCCGTACCTACATTTTGGAGAAATCGCTGCCCGGCGACGTGTCGCTGGTGGAAGCGTGGGAGGCGGATCGCTGGGGCAACCTGACATTCCGTGAGTCGGGCCGCAATTTCAATCCGGTGATGGCGATGGCGGCGACCTTGACCATCGTGCAGACTCAACACGTGCGGGAACTGGGCGAGATCAATCCGGATCACGTGGTGACGCCTGGGATCTTCGTGGATCGGGTGCTGCACGTACCGTATGGGGATCCGAGCGGGTTCTGAGTTTATGGTGGTGTTGCGAGGCATCCCCGTGTCGCCTCACCTCCCAGGGGAGTCGTGTCGCCTTACCCCCCGCTGAACCGCGGCAGCTTCTCGGCCAGCGCGCGGTATGCGTCATCATCCGTGCGATCGTAGCGTAGCGGCGTCACCACGATCTTGCCGGCCCGCATCGCGTCGTAGTCGCTCTCCGGCCCCTGCACGCGGTCGCCGCGGCGGAAATTCAGCCAGTGATAGGTCATGCCGCGCGGATCGGTGCGCGTTTCCACATGCATGCCCGCGATCATTCCCACGCCCTGCCGGGCCAGCGTCAGCGGACCGGTCTCGCTCGCCGGCACGGGCGGGAAATTGACGTTCAGGCATGCATCCTTGCTCCAACCGATCGCGAGCAGATCCCGCACCACCTGCGCGCCCAGCGTGCGCGCGGTGTCCCACGGCACGTTGTTGCGGTCCTTGAACGCCTGGCTCAGCCCGATCGACGGAATGCCCAACATCATGCCGGTCATCGCGCCGCCGACAGTGCCGGAGAACACCGTTTCCATGCCCAGATTCAAACCGCGATTGACGCCGGACAGGATCAGGTCCGGCGGCGCACCCTTCATCATGTGGCAGACGCCCATCACGGCGCAGTCGCCCGGCGTACCGGTGATGCCGAAGCGCCGCGGCCCCTGATGGCTGACCCGCAACGGATGATGGAGGCTGATGGCGTGCGATACGCCGCTCTGGTCATGCTCTGGCGCGACCACCCAGACCTCGCGTGCCAGTTCCGCGGCGATTGTCTCCAGCACTGCGAGGCCCGGCGCGTCGATGCCGTCATCGTTCGTCAGCAGGATCCGGTCCAGCACTGGCAGCGCTCCGAAAATGGTTCGGCCCTGTTTGGCGGAGGGCGCCGCGTGCGTCCAGAGCAATGCGTCCAGACCAGTTGCGCGGAGGCGACCGGCCGTCCAGCATGACGGGCAAGCAAGCGGAGGAGAGAGCACTCATGCAGGTCATCGATGCGCAGGTGCATATCTGGGGCAGCGGCACGCCCAGCGCGCACCATCGCCAGACGTCGTCGTTCAGCGCCGAGGAATTGATCGCGGAGATGAACGAAGCGGGCGTTGACGGCGCGGTGCTGCATCCGCCGAGCTGGGATCCGGGATCGAACGAACTCGCCGTCGAAGCAGCACGGAAATACCCGGAGAAATTCTGCATCCTGGGGTGGTTCCCTCTCGACAAGCCGGAAAGCCGCGCACTGGTGGACACGTGGAAGCAGCGCCCGGGCATGCTGGGCCTGCGCTGGGCGTTGACGCGGCCGGAGCAACAGACCTGGCACGAGGACGGCACGATGGACTGGGTGTGGCCGGCGGCAGAGCGTGCGGGGACGCCGGTCGCAACCATGGCGTGGCGGTTCTTTCCGAAGTTCCGGCAGATCGCCGAGGCCCATCCGAAGCTGCGGCTGTTGATCGACCATCTTGGTTTGGTTCGTAGCGCGAAGGGCGAGGCGGCGTTCGCGAACCTGGATGAGCTGCTGTCGCTGGCGAAGCTGCCGAATGTCGCGGTCAAGGCGACCGGAGCGCCGGGGTATTCCGCGGCAGCCTATCCGTTCCACGATATCCATGACGGACTGCACCGCATTTTCGATGCATATGGGCCGCAGCGGTTTTTCTGGGGCACCGATATCACCCGCATGCCATGCAGCTACCGCCAGTGCGTGACCTTGTTCACCGAGGAACTGCCCTGGCTGAAGGGACGCGACCTGGACCTCGTGATGGGGCAGGGGGTGAAGGATTGGTTGGGCTGGAAAGCATAACCGGTTCGTATGCCATTGGGAGAGTGCTCTATATGTCATGACGAGGCGCGTAGCGACGGAGCAATCCAGTTATGCCATTGCGAGGAGCGCAGCGACAAAGCTATCCCGTTCGAGAAAGCGCACGGAGCCGGGCCGGTGGCGACTCGCGATGACCTGGCGATGCCGCGCTACAATAATCCTGCCTGCCGGAAGCTCAGCGAACGCGCGCCGGCGATAATGACGTGGTCGTGCAGCACGATGCGCAACGCATCCGCGGCGGTTTTGATCTCGCGGGTCATGGCAATATCCTCGCGTGACGGGGTTGGATCGCCGCTTGGGTGGTTGTGGGCCAATACAAGGCCCGTCGCATGCAGTTCCAGCGCGCGTTTGACCACTTCACGAGGGTAGACGGGCGTGTGGTTGACCGTGCCGCGGCCCTGCATTTCATCTGCCAGCAGACGATTCCGATTGTCCAGATACAGGACCCGGGCTTGTTCCACTTGTTCATGCGCGAGCAGGGCGGTCAGGTATTCGATCAGCTTCTCCCAGTTGCCGAGGATCGGCACGGTGGCAAGCTGCGAACGCACCAGGCGTATTGCGGCAGCCTGCACGGTTTTCAATGCGGCGGCGGCGGCTTCTC
>Ga0335072_10002880_pt1 | contig 26301 bp, 26 predicted proteins | sample Lox_Sample_21_FD_206725 | JGI IMG/M metagenome (GOLD analysis project Ga0335072, IMG submission 206725) | Soil microbial communities from Loxahatchee National Wildlife Refuge, Florida, United States - Lox_Sample_2.1 | ecosystem: Environmental > Terrestrial > Soil > Wetlands | place: USA...
TGCAGAAGCCGCTCAAGTTCGTTCGGTCGATTTTGATCCCGCTGGTGATCCTGGGCGTGATCTTGTCAACGCTGCACCAGTCGTCGCTCGGAACTCTATATCTGATCATGCCCGAGAAGCTGCATCCCTTCTGGTACAGCCCGCTGCTGCCGGTGTTCTTCTTCCTCTCGGCGATTGCCGTGGGACTGGCGATGACTATCTTCGAATCCTCGCAGAGCGCGAAGCATTTTGGATTGCAACTGGAATTGCCGGTTCTGCAGGAGTTGGGCCGTGTTCTGGTGGTGGTTCTTTGGCTGTATGCCATCCTGCGCTTTGAGGATCTGGCGCATCGCGGCGTGCTGCCATTGATGTTTCGTCCCGGATACGAGATGTACCTGTTCTGGCTGGAACTGACGCTGGCGCTGATTCTGCCGCTTATTTTGTTGTCGCAACGAAAGGTGCGCACCAGTCCTACGGGCCTCTACTGGTCGGCGGTGCTGGTGCTGCTTGGCTTCATCACCAACCGGATGAATGTCAGCATCACGGGCTTCGAAGGCTCGACCGGTGTTCACTACTTCCCCAAATGGAGCGAACTGGCGGTGACCGGCATGATCATCGCCGTGGGATTCGCACTGTTTGGGCTGGCGGTGAAGTATTTGCCGATTTTTGCCCAGGAGCACGCCATCGAAGCCATTGCGGCAAGCACTGCGGGAATCGAATCCGAACCGGTGCTGGAGCATGCCGGAGACTAACCCAACTCGGCGCCGCTGGCATCGGCTGACGCACAGCCTGAGCGCCAAGCTGAACCTTCTTTTGCTTGGCGCCATGGTCGTGATCTTTGCCATGCTCGGGTATCTCAACGTTCGCTTGCATCGCCTGCATCTGGAGCAGAATACTCTGCTCAGCGCGGAGCGCATCAGCGACGTCATCAAGCAGAGCACAACCGATTACATGCTGCGCAACGATCGCGAGGGGCTCTATCGCACGATCCAGACCATCGCCAGCCAGCCGGGGATGGAAAAGATTCGCATTTTCGACCAGGACGGCAGAATCAACTACACGACCGATTCCAGCGAACAGAATCATATCGTCGATAAATCTGCCGAAGCCTGTTACGGCTGCCATGCGCAATCGCAACCGCTGGCGCGGCTGAACCGTCCCGACCGTTTTCGCATTTACCGCAGTGCGGCAGGCACGCGCGTGCTGGGCATCATCACGCCCATCGAAAATCGGCCGGCATGCTCGAACGCCGCGTGCCATGCGCATCCCGCTGATCAGCAGATTCTCGGAGTCCTTGACACGAACCTTTCGCTGGCGCACGCCGATGTGCAACTGGCTGAGAGCAGCCGCCGTATGATCGCCTACACCGGTTGCGCCTTGCTGCTGATTGCATGCCTGAGCTGGTTTTTCATCTGGCGCATTGTGGGAGATCCGGTCAAAGCTCTGGAGCGCGGAACCGAGCGACTCGCCGCGGGCGAACTCGGCTATCAGATTGGCGTGCAATCGCAGGACGAAATTGGCGAACTGGCGCAATCGTTCAATGAAATGAGCCGGCAGCTGCAAACCGAGCGCGCCCAGAATCTTGCCTGGACGCACACGCTCGAAGCGCGAGTCGAGCAAAAAACCGGCGAGCTCAAACGCGCGCACGAGCATGCCTTGCATACGGAAAAGATGGCATCGGTTGGCAAGATGGCCGCCGTGTTGGCGCATGAGATCAACAATCCGCTGTCGGGAATCCTGACCTACTCGAAACTGCTGCGGAAGTGGATGGAACGCGACTGGAGTCCCGAGGCGATCCCCGATTCTGGAAATGGCGAGGCCCGCCATCAGGAGATTCGCGACGCGCTCGATTTGATCGCGAGCGAAAGCCGGCGCTGCGGCGAGTTGGTGAAGAACCTGCTCACGTTTTCGCGCACCACGCCCATGAATCTGCAGCCTACGGATTTGAATCAGGTGATCGAGCGCTCGTTGCGGCTGGTGCAGCATCAGCTCGACTTGGCCGGGGTTCACGTGGAGCCGCAACTCGATGCGAATTTGCCGCTGGCGCAATGCGATGCGGCGCAGATCGAGCAAGTGCTGCTGGCCCTGATCATGAATGCGATCGACGCGATGCCGCAAGGCGGGAACTTGTGGCTGAGTACAAGTTTCAATCACGAGCTTGCGCAGGTTCGGATTATTGTTCGCGACGACGGCAGTGGCATTCCGCCGGAGGTCTTGGCGCACATCTTCGAGCCATTTCTGACCACAAAGGAGACCGGGCGCGGCGTGGGCCTTGGCCTCGCCATCAGTCGCAGCATTCTGGAGCGGCACAGGGGAACGATTGAAGTGCAGTCTGAATTGGGCAAGGGAACGATCTTCACGTTAACGCTGCCCATGCCAAACTTCGTCCCCGGCGGACAAGCCGGGGCAGATACGCACACAGAAACCGTAACCACCGCCGGGAGGTGATGCACGTGGAAACGCAGGGCAAACTGCTGATCGTCGACGATGAACTGAGCGTCCGCGATTCGCTGGGCAAATGGTTCCGCGAGGAAGGCTACGAAACCGGCACTGCGGAAAGCGCCAGCGAAGCGCTCACGAGCCTGGCCGAGAATAAATGGGACCTCGCGCTCGTCGATATCAAGATGCGCGGCACCGATGGAATCGAACTGCAGCGGCGCCTGCACGAGTTGGATCCGGGCCTGATCGTGATCATCATGACGGGCTATGCCTCGGTGGAGACCGCGGTCACGGCGCTGAAAAATGGAGCTTACGATTATGTAAGCAAGCCGCTCGATCCGGATGAAATCGCGCATCTGGTAAAAAAGGCGCTGGCTCACAGGCGCACCGAGCAGGAGAACGTTCGATTGCGGGAAACCGTGGCCGAGGCGACCAATCCCGGCGATCTGGTTGGGCAGAGTCCCGCCATGCGAAAGGTCTTTGAAGCAATCGAAACGGTTGCGCCGACCGATGCGAACGTGTTGATCACGGGCGAGAGCGGCACCGGAAAGGAATTAGTAGTGCGCGCGATTCACGCTGCCAGCATGCGGCGATTCCATCCGCTGGTCGTGATTCATTGCGGCGCTTTGACCGAGACGCTTCTGGAAAGCGAACTCTTCGGCCATGAAAAAGGCGCGTTCACCGGCGCGCAATATCGCAAGAAAGGAAAATTCGAAATCGCCGAAGGGGGCACGGTTTTTCTCGACGAAATCGGCGACATCAGCTTGAAGACCCAGACCGATTTACTCCGCGTGCTGCAGGAACGGGAGATCACGCGCGTGGGCGGGAATCAGGTCATCAAAGTCGATTTCCGCTGCATTGCAGCGACCAACAAGGATCTTGAGCAGATGATCGAGGAGGGATCCTTCCGGCCTGATCTGTTCTATCGCCTGAACGTATTTCGCATCGAGTTGCCGCCGTTGCGGGACCGTCATGAGGATATTCCGTTGCTGGTAGATCATTTCGTACGGAAATTTGCGCTGGCCATGAACAAGCACATCACGCGCGTCAGCGCGGGCGCAATGAACCAACTGCAGCAGCAGACCTGGATGGGCAATGTCCGGGAACTGGAGAATGCGGTGGAACGTGCCATGGTTGTAGCGCAAGAGCCGGAAATTCGCGAGCAGGATTTCATCTTCAAGACGCAGGCGCAGCCCACCGCCGGAAAATCTCTAGATGAAATGGAACGCGTGCACATTTTGCGCGTATTGGAGGAGTGCAAGGGCAACCAAAGCCGCGCCGCCGACGTCCTGGGGATCGACCGGGTTACGCTACATCACAAACTCAAACGCTACGGCTGGAGCCGCGTGCCGGTAGAGGTGCGATGAAACCGCGGGACAGCTGTAGAACGCGCTAAGCTGCGAGGAGGTGCAGGTCCCTCCACGCGCGGTTGAATTGGCTGCACCCAATCCAATTGGTTGGGCCGGGATGACAGTCTCATAAGGATGATCGTCATTGTGCATGAATCTGATACGGTTGCTTCCGGTGGGAACGGTAGAAAGTTCGTTGCTCGATGAACTGCGCTCCGGTATTTCCAAGCAACTGAAGATTCGCTGTGAATGTTGTGCGGTCGAACTCGATCCCATCCTCGCGTATCACGCCGAACGGCAGCAGTTTCACTCTTCTGAGATTTTGCAAGCGATGCAAGGGATCGCGCGTCCTAAGGATTGCCACTTGCTCGGCATCACCGGCGTCGACCTTTATATCCCGATCCTGAAGTACGTTTTTGGCGAGGCGCAACTTGGAGGGCCGTGCGCGCTGGTATCGTTCCACCGCTTGCGCCAGGAATTCTATGGACTCGAGCGTGACAACGCGTTGCTGAAAGAGCGGCTGCTCAAAGAGTGCATTCACGAACTGGGGCACACACTCGAACTGCGTCATTGCCAGGATTACCGCTGCGCGATGGCGTCGGCGCATGCGGTCGAATGGATCGATTTGCGCGAAACGGCGCTGTGCGATTGGTGTCGGGCTCAGGTTGATTCGCGCAGGCCTACCGGAAAGTTGAGAAGCATCTACAAAGCGCTGCGTCCGTAGTACACTTTTCGCCATGATCGGAAAACGATTTCTCATCTCGTTCTTGTCATGGCTGATGTGCGCCGCACTGCTAGGCGCGCAAATTGCATCCTCCAAGGCCGGAGTTCAATCGCAACCGTTCGGCAGTGTCGATGGGAGGGCCATCACCTTGTATACGCTCACCAATTCTCACGGCATGGAAGTGCGTGCCATGAACTATGGCGGCATCATCGTCTCCATCCGCGTTCCCGACCGCAACGAGCAGTTCGCCGATGTTGTGCTGGGGCACGAGACGTTGGATGGATATCGGCCGAATCCGCCGTTCTTTGGCGCCATTGTCGGCCGCTACGCCAACCGCATCGCCAACGGAACTTTCAAGCTCGATGGAGAAACCTACACTCTGCCAAAAAATGACGGCCCGAACACGCTGCACGGCGGAGACAAAGGCTTCGATAAGGCGGTCTGGGATGCCGAGCCCCTGAAAGGCCGCACCGGCGTGGCTTTCAGCTATTTCAGCAAAAATGGCGACGAAGGCTTCCCCGGAAATCTTCGGGTGAAAGTCACCTACACGCTGACCAATGCCAACGCGCTCGATATCGATTACGAAGCCACGACCGACAAGGCCACGCCCATCAACCTCAGCAACCACAGCTACTTCAATCTTAAGGGCGAGGGCAACGGCGACATTCTCGATCACGAGATCATGATCAATGCCGACCGCTTCACGCCGGTCAACAAGAACCTGATTCCAACTGGAGAACTGCGTCCGGTGAAAGGCACGCCGTTGGATTTCACGACACCAACGAAGATCGGCGCCCGCATCGATGACAATTACGATCAGCTTGTGTTAGCGCACGGCTACGACCACAACTTCGTGATCAATCGCCAGGGCGGCGGACTGGTGCTGGCGGCGCGCGTCTACGAACCCACGACCGGACGCACGCTCGAAGTTTCAACCACGCAGCCGGGCGTGCAGTTCTACACGGGAAATTTTCTCGACGGCACGATCACCGGGAAACAAGGCCACGTCTACAAGCGGCGCTACGGATTCTGCCTGGAAACGCAGCATTTTCCCGATTCGCCGAATCATCCCAGCTTTCCGAGCACGATTCTGAGGCCGGGGGAAACGTTCCGCGAGAAAACGGTGTTCAAGTTTTCGGCGAAGTGACGTTGCGGACGGACGGATCTGGGTGTCCTACTCCGCTTTGGCTTGTAACCTCAGCGGCTAAAGCCGCAGTTTTGATGCGGTCTTTGCGGCGCGGCTTTAAGCTGCGCTTTCAAACCGGAGTCCCCAACACGGCTCGAAGTTGTGGCGCACACCAGTAGAATTCCACCTTGGCGATCCTGTATACGATCGGGCACTCCACGCGCACGCTGGACGAGTTGATTGCGGCGCTGAAGGCACATGACATCGAGACTCTGGTCGATATCCGTGCGTTTCCGATGTCGCGGCGGCTGCCGCAGTTCAATCGCGAATCGCTGGAGAAGAGTTTGGCCGAAGCCGGAATCCGATATCTGTGGATGAAAGCGCTTGGTGGATATCGCAAGAAAGTCCTCGCTGAGTCTCCCAACGTTGCGCTGCGCAATGACAGCTTCCGCAACTATGCCGATTACATGCTCACGCCGGAGTTCCAGCAAGCCAGGGCGGAATTGCTGGCCCTCGCCGAGCATTCGCGCACTGCGTACATGTGCGCCGAGCGTGTATATTTCCATTGCCATCGTATGCTGGTCTCCGATTGGCTGGTCGCGCACGGGCATGAAGTGATGCACATTGATGCGGAAGGTCCGGTGAAACCGCATCGCCTGACGTCGGAAGCACGGGTAATTGACGGAAGGCTGATTTATCGCGGAGACCGGCTGTTGTGAAGCCAATTAAGTCGATCATGAGAGTCTCCACCGATTTCCGGAGGATCAATTGTGAAGGTGCGCAGCGATTTCAGAGCGGCGGCAGGGCACGAAGAATTTGCGGCTCCAGGGTCGCGTCGAGATTCCTCTGCTGGGGGCCGGACCTCAGGCGCTAAAGCGCGCATGTATTCTTGGCGCCTTAGCGGCACGAGTGAACTCGTGCCCTTCCCAATACTTAATTCCAGCCCCGGGCGAAGCTGGTAATTTATAGACTGTTCATCCGCAGCGCTGAAGCGCTACGCCACCCATGATCGTTGGCACGGGCATTGACATTGCCGAAGTTCCGCGCATCGCGCAGTCGATCGAGCGCTTTGGTGCGCGCTTCCTCGAACGTATTTTTACGCCGGCCGAGATGAGCTACTGCGATTCCAAGGCGAACCGCGCGGAGCGCTATGCGGCACGTTTCGCGGCCAAAGAAGCGGCCATGAAAGCGCTGGGCACAGGATGGAATCACGGCGTGCGTTGGGTGGATTGTGAAGTCGTCCGCCTGCCCGGCGGACGGCCGACGATGGCGTTCCACGGCAAAGCGGCAGACTTCGCAGCGAAACTAGGAGTGAAGAACGCGGCGTTGTCGATCTCGCACACCGTCGATCAGGCGATCGCGCAGGTGATCCTGGAAAGCTAAGCAGTCCGCCCGTAACGTTCCGCGGCCCGCGCTCTGGCCTTGGCGGCTTCCTCCTCGCGATTCCGGGGAGCGGCGGTGGTTTCAAGCGAATGCAGAAGGCGCCTCGATACCAGTGTGACCTGCTCGACGGCGGCGAGGAACGAGGCTTCGTTTGCCTTGGAGGGTTTGTTGAACCCGCTGATCTTGCGGACGAACTGAAGTGCCGCCGCACGGACTTCGTCCTCGGTCGCCGGCGGCTGAAAGTTAAACAGGATTTTGATGTTGCGGCACATAAAGGAACAGTCCCGGGACCCGCAAACGGCAAATTTCGTGGGAGCCAGACGATCCATCCCAGTCATTTCGCTCGGCGGCTCGACTATATCTAGCGTTTACGCCAGGTCACGCGACCATTCTACATCGCATGCTATAATTCTGTATTCTCAGTCGCTTAGAGCACGGAGGACTGTATCGACAAACGTTTTATCCGCACCAATGATCGCATCCGGGCCCGCGAAATTCGCGTGATTGACGACGAAGGCCAGCTGTTAGGCATCATGCCGCCTTACGAAGCGCTCAAGAAAGCCCGCGAAAAAAATTTAGACCTGGTTGAGATTTCGCCCACCGCGCAGCCTCCCGTTTGCCGCATCATGGATTACGGGAAGTATCTCTATCAGCAGGAAAAGAAAGAGCGCGAAGCCAAGAAGCACCAGAAGACGATCACCGTAAAAGAGGTCAAGTTCCGCATCAATGTCGACGACCACGATTACGAGACCAAGAAAAATCACGTGCTGCGCTTCCTGGGCGAGGGCGACAAAGTTAAGGCGACGATTTTCTTCCGCGGTCGCGAGATGACGCGCACCGGGCTCGGCCGCCAGATTTTGGAGCGGCTGATCAAGGACGTCGAGCCGCAAAGTATTGTGGAGTTTCGCCCACGGCAGGAAGGGAACACGCTGCACGCGATTCTGGCGCCGAAGAAAGCCGAAACGCCGAAGAAAGCGGAAAAGCCGCGGCCGGCGGCGCCAACTGCGCCGAATCCGGCACCGCCGCAGCCCCAGGTCGCCAAGCCGGCGTCGTAGAAATCCAGCAATCAGCAGTTAGCAATTGGCATTTAGCCAGTTCGCTGAATGCACACGGGAAGCCGTGTTTGATGATTGCCAACTGCCAACAGCTATCTGTTGAGGTTATTATGCCGAAACTGAAAACGCACAAAGGCGCTGCCAAGCGCTTCAAAAAAACGGCGACAGGAAAAGTGAAGCGTGGACATGCCAAGCTGCGCCACATCCTGACGTCGAAGGAAACGAAAACCAAGCGCAAGATGCGGAAGTCTGCTCTGGTGAGCGATGGTGATCTCGCCAAAGTTCTGCGCATGATTCCGTATCAGTGAGAAAGCAGGGATCAGGCCTAGGGATCACGGGTCAGTAAGCAAGCATTGTTTTTGCCGACCCCTGACCTCTGGTCCCTAACCCCTAAGCGTGTGAAGAGGTCGAGTCCGCCGGTCTCATGATTTCGATCCGGCGAGTGCTCCTTACCTCCAGCCGCCATTAACCGAAGTGAAAAAGGAGAACAGCAATGCCTCGTGTAAAGCGCGGCACCAAACGCCGCCAGAAACGCAAAAAGATACTTGACCGCGCCAGCGGTTATTTCCTGACCAAATCGAAGCTGTACCGCTCGGCCAAAGAGGCCGTTGAGCGCGGACTGAAATTTGCCTACTCGGGCCGCAAGCAGCGCAAGCGCCAGTTCCGTTCGTTGTGGATCGTGCGCATCGGCGCCGCCGCCAAGCTCAATGGGATGAGCTACAACCAGTTCATCCACGGGCTGAAGAAAGCGGGCGTGGAACTCGATCGCAAGATTCTGGCGGATTTGGCGGTGAACGACGCCGCCGGATTTGCCAGCCTGGCCCAGCAGGCGAAGTCGGCGCTGGCGTAGAACGTTTTTCATCTTCGTGCGATCGATGTCATTTCCACGAAGGCACCCCAAGTTCGAACAGCAGCAAAACCGGGAAGGGCACGGCTTCAGCCGTGCCGCCCTCGTATTTTCAATTACAGTTTGTCATTCTGAGCGAAGCGAAGAATCCGTGCATTTTGCATTGGATCGGCAGAAATGCATAGATCCTTCGCGCGAACAACGCGCCCAGGATGACAACGAATTCGGATAATCGTGGCATACACCGTTCCCAAACTGACGGATTATTCGGCGACGGCGCTGGAAAAGGCGGCCACTGAATGCGTCTCCGCGTGTGAGCAGGAATCGTCCGCCGTTCGTGATGATGCCGAATTAAAATCCTTCCGCGATCGCTGGCTCGCCCGTAAGAGTGGCGTTCTCACGCAGATCAACGATCTGTGGCTTAAAAGCGCGCCGAAGGAAGCCAAGCGCGAAGCTGGAACTCAAGTCAACGCGCTCAAGGCGCACATCACAGCAATCGTGGAACGCGCGCACGTCTCGGCGTCTGGCGGGTCGCTCGGAACCGAATGCGTTGACATCACACTCCCCGGCATTCGCCGCCCCATCGGCGCTGAGCATCCCATTATCAAGACTCGAAATGAAATAGTCGGCGTCTTCGAGAAGCTCGGCTATTCCGTTGCCGAAGGACCCGTCGTCGAAACCGACTACTACAATTTCGAAGCGCTGAATTTTCCGCCGAACCATCCCGCGCGCGACACGCAGGACACGCTATTCATTGCCGGCCAGGAATCGAAGCCGCAACGCGAGCGGCTGCTGCTGCGCACCCATACATCGCCAGTGCAGATTCGCACCATGGAAAAAATGCGGCCGCCGATTCGCATCGTGATTCCGGGGAAGGTTCACCGCAATGATCCGCCGGACGCGAGCCACTCACCAATGTTTCACCAGATCGAAGGCCTCGCGGTCGACACCAACATCACCTTCGGCGATCTCAAGGGCACGCTCGACCACGCCATGAAAGCTCTGTTCGGATCGAGCGTGAAGACGCACTTCCGTCCGTCGTTTTTTCCGTTCACCGAGCCGAGCGCGGAGTTGTACGTAACGTGCTTCATTTGTGGCGGAAGCGGCAAGCGCGGGAGCGATAACGCCCCGTGCCGTCCGTGCAAGCAAACCGGATGGATCGAGGTGCTCGGCTGCGGCATGGTTGATCCCAATGTGTTCGAGTTCGTGAAAGACAACGGCTACGATCCAAAAAAAGTTTCGGGATTCGCTTTCGGCATGGGCGTGGATCGTCTCGCGCTTCTGAAGTATGGTGTGGATGACATTCAGCTGTTCTTTCAGGGGGATGTGAGATTCTTGCAGCAGTGGGCTTGAGAAGGGTGTCATCCTGAGCGGAGGGAGAGGTTCGCGGAAGCGAACTTTTCACGGAGTCGAAGGATCTCTCTCAGCGAGCGCAAAGGCTGGCTCATCGAGGCATTCTCTTTTACTGTTGTTCAGAGAACCCCTATACGCGCCGGTCGTGCATGAACATGAAAGGGATCCTTCGACTGCGGTTCTGTTTCGCTACCGCGAAACAGAATTCTCGCTCAGGATGACAGAACATTTGCGATGCGACTTCTTCCCAATTGGATTCGCGACTTCGTTGATCTCTCGGTCGACGATCGGCAACTCGCCGAAGACTTGACTGATGTTGGGCTCGGTGTCGAAGGCATCGAGGGGCAAGGCGCGGACACTGTGTTCGAGATGGAGATTGGGACGAATCGTCCGGACGCGATGAATCACTACGGCGTCGCGCGAGAAGCGGCGGCGATTTACGACCTCCTATTGAAGCCGATTACGCCACGGCTGCCCTCAGCGGCTAAAGCCGCTTCCGATGATGCAGCCGGCAACGGCGCGGCTGGAAGCCGCACCCTTTCAAAGCAGGCTCGTGGCACGGCTGAAGCCACAGCATTGCCAATTACCGTCGAAGAGCCGAATTTGTGTCCTCGTTTCACGGCACGCATGATCCGCGGCACTCGCATCGTTCCCTCGCCGGAGAAAGTCGCGCATCGACTGCAACTGCTCGATCAGCGCCCGATCTCGAATGCCGTCGATGCGACCAACTACGTCCTCTGGGAGATCGGTAAGCCCACGCACGTCTTCGACGCCGACCTGCTCGAAGGCGGACAGATCATCGTCCGCAAAGCACGCGAAGGCGAAATCCTGAAGACTCTCGACGGCGTGGTTCGCAAGCTCACCACAGAAGATCTCGTCGTCTGTGACGAAAAAAAGCCCGTGGGCCTCGCCGGAGTCATGGGCGGATACGACACCATGATCACCGATAAAACTCGCAACATCGTGATCGAGTCGGCGTGGTGGGATCCTCTGATTGTGCGGAAAATGTCGCGACGTCACGCGCTGCACACCGATGCGTCGCACCGTTTTGAGCGCGGAGCGGATTTCGAGTCGACCGTCCTCTCCTGTGATCTGGTCGCGAAGATGATCGTCGCATCAGGCGGCGGAGAACTCGTTGGCGAGGCCGTCGATGTCGTGTCGAAGAAAATGGATCAGGCCCCAGTGCTCCTGCACGTTTCCGAAGTGCAGCGCATTCTCGGCGCCGACCTGGGTGCCGGGCAGATTTTTCGGCTTTTGAAGCGGCTCGGTTTCACGCTGGTTCCGGAAGGCGAAGGCGAGGCTGAGTTTTGGGTGCAGATTCCGAGTTGGCGTCTGGATGTGGAGCGCGAAATCGATTTGATCGAAGAAGTCGCTCGTTTGCACGGCTACGATAAATTCGCGAGCACGCTTCCAAGTTATAGCGGTGCAGTCGTCCAGACGCCACACGCCGCCGTGGACACGGCTTTTCGTGAGCGTGGCCTGGCTCTCGGATATAACGAAGCGCTTTCGCTGACGTTCATTTCGCACCTGGACGCCGAGAAATTTTCTGCGCTGGCGCCGGACACCAGAGTATTGGAACTGGAAAACCCGCTCAGCGCGGAAGCCAGCATCATGCGCACATCGCTCGTCCCGGGAATGCTCGATATGCTCGCGTGGAACTTGAATCGCGACGTCTCTGATGCGCGGCTATTCGAGATGGGCAGCATTTATCTGTCGCGAAACGGCGAACGCGAAGAACCCAGATGCGCGTGCCTGGGCGCGACGGAGGAATCCGTGCGGGCTTCGTTGCCCGTTGGCGGCGCGCTCGACGTGAGCAAAGGAGATCGGGCGGGAGCAGCCGAGAAGTTCCGATCTTTCAAGGGTGATGTCGAGAATCTGCTGTCCCTGTTCGATGGCGATGTGACGTACGACCCCCAAGCGCCCGACTATTTTCATCCTGGGCGCTCCGCGCGGGCCATGTTGGATGGCGCTCCGGTCGCTCAGTTCGGACAGATTCATCCTGAAATCGACGCGGCCCGCAAGCTGCGGCAGGATGTGTTCATCGCTGAGTTTGATATCGATCGGCTTTACGCACTGGGATTGCGCCCGGTAAAATTCCATCCCCTGCCGAAGTTTCCGGCAGTGGAGCGGGATTTCTCGTTCATCTTCGCGGACGCGGTCACATTTGAGGCGATCAAGAAGGCGGTAGATTCGTCGCGCATTGCGGAACTGCGCGATTTTCGTCCCATTGAAATTTTCCGTGGCGGATCCATTGATGCGGGTAAGTTCTCGATCCTGCTCCGTGCGCGCTTTCAATCATCGGAGCACACGCTGCGCGACGATGAGATTGCGCAGTGGTCCCGGCAGATCGTTGCTGCTCTGAAGAATTTGGGCGGAGTGCAAAGAGCGTAGGCACAGTTTGAAAGCCGATCCTGCCTTACCGGTAGTCATCCCGAAGCCTCGCGTTACTACCAGCGAGGCGAGGGATCTCGCGCGGACGATCGGGGATGACACCTGTCCCGACTGCTTCGATCGAGAGAACCGCTGATTTGGAGCTGTCTTTTACCGCGCGGCTGCCGCGTCGAACAGGCTCAGCAGTTCGATCTTCTTTTCCGGTTCAAGAAACGAGGCTTCGAACGAATTCCGCGCCAGTTCCCGCAGATGTTCATCGGTAAATCCGAAATTCTCCTGAACCAACTGGTATTCATGGCACAAAGATGTTTTGAATAATGCCGGATCGTCGGTGTTCAAAATTACCATCACTCCCTGATCGAAGTAGCTCTTCACCGGATGCTCGGCCAGAGTTTTGCACGCACCGGTTCGCAAATTGCTCGTGACGCAGATTTCCAGCGGAATCTGCCGATAGGCCAATTCCTCGATGAGGTCCGCGTCCTGCGCCGCGGTCAGGCCATGACCGATGCGTTCGGCATGCAGGTTGAGCGCACCCCAGATCGATTCCGGCCCGGCAGTCTCGCCGGCGTGAGCGGTAAGGCGCATGGCGTTGGCTTCGGCGTATCCGTAGACGCCCCGGAACAGCTCCGGCGGCGCTTTCACTTCGTCGCCGCCAATGCCGACTCCGGCAACGTTGCGATCTTTATAACGAACCGCCAACTCGAACACCTGCTGCGCGGCTTCCACGCCGAAATGCCTGGTCGCATCAAAAATCCACAGAAGCGAAATGCCGAAATCGCGCGTACCGCGCGCTCGGCCACGTTCCAGGCCTTCAAAGATCGCCGCGAAATCCTGCTTGCGATAGAGGCATACCCCCACGGCGACGTAAACTTCGGCATGCAAAACATTTTCTTCTTTCAGTCTCCGCATCAGCCGATATGCCGCCAACTCGTAATCGTCGGGGCCACGCAGGTGCGCGCTGACTTCCTTGAAGGCCATCAGAAAACTTTGGAAGTCGCTGTAATCGTATAGGGCCTCGGTTTCGGCGAGGGTGGCCTTTTCTCCGTGACGCTGGCGCAATTCGTGAAGCGTTGCGGGATCGACCGCGCCCTCCAGATGCAGGTGCAACTCAGCCTTGGGAAGTTCGCGAATGAATGCGTTAGGGGGGCTCTCCGAAGCAGCGGCCATACCTTCAGATTGTAGATTGGAGCTTAGGGATTTTGCGAGCGGCGTGGGCCGGAACGCTGGAATTCGAAACTCCACCCCGGTCCCACAGAGAACCGTGGGAGGGTGGGGCAACCGCGGTCTCGCATTCGTCGCGGTATCATGTTCGCCGGAGGGAACATGAGTCCTCGACCATATCGTTTCTTGTCATTGCTTCTCCCGCTTTCTTTTCTGTTTGCCGTTCCTGTGATTTCTGCGCAGCAGGTGCAGGTTCTGGTGCACACGCCGGGGATTCCGACCAGCGGCTTTGCCGGGCTCGATCAGTACCGGGCGTCTCGGATCGCGATGTTCACCGATGACTTCGGGCAACTGGCGCGCTATCGCGAGGCCAACGCCAAGCTAGGGCCTCCGGCTGCGGGAGAGAATCGCGTGGTGTTCTTCGGCGATTCGATCACTGATATCTGGAAGCTCGACGAATCTTTTCCCGGCAAACCGTATGTCAATCGCGGCATCGGCGGCCAGACCACGCCGCAGATGCTGGTGCGCTTTCGCCAGGACGTGATCGATCTGCATCCCAAAATCGTGCTGATTCTGGCGGGCACGAACGACATAGCCGGCAATACCGGACCGATGCGCAATGAAGACATTGAGGCCGATTATGCGTCGATGTCGGATCTGGCGCACGCGCATGGTATTCGCGTGATCTTCGAATCGGTGCTGCCCGTGCACAACTACACGGAGCGTTCGAAGGATTTTTTTGCGCAGCGTCCGCAGCAGCGCATTTTGGCGCTGAATGAGTGGCTCAAGGCGCACTGCCAGCGCACCGGAGATATGTATCTCGACTATTTTTCCGCGATGGTCGATGCGGAGGGCATGATGAAAAAAGATCTGGCGGATGATGGGTTGCATCCGAATACAGCGGGCTTCAAAGTCATGGCGCCGATGGCGGAGGCTGCGATCGAGAGGGAACTGAAGTAGGGATCAGGGGTCAGGGGCCACGATCATGCCTGAGGCGCTCTACCATCGAGCGAGTGGCGAACCATCTATAATGGGAGTTGAGTTTCCGACCGCATTCGCCTGGGCATACCCAAGGTTGATGTGGCGAGGGCGAAGCCGCCAGGATGGCGGCGCGACCCGAGGGTGACGGTGGAAACGCCGGCGCCTCCCGCGCTTGATGCGCATTGGAAAGGAAACGGCCCGCCGGGATTGTCCCGCCTGCACGTCGCCTTTCCGCAAAAGCGCTCAGCAATCAGCCAGTCGGGTTTGGCTTGGCTAACTGCTGAGTACTGAATGCTCAATGCTTCTTACTGACAAATTCGGACGCGCCATCACCGATCTGCGGATCTCCATCACGGACCGCTGCAACTACAAGTGTGTGTATTGCCGAACGGGAAATGAAGGCGCGCTGTACGGCGATCTGCCGTTCGAAGATTATCTGCGAATGGCTCGCGTGCTGGTCGGTATGGGGATCACGAAAGTTCGTCTGACTGGCGGAGAGCCGCTGCTGCGCAGGGGCGTTGTCGAATTTGTGCGGGAACTGGCCAAAATCCCCACACTGACCCCAAAAAACGGGGTTAGGATGGGGTACCCCAAAGACGAGGACTCGAAAACCCTCGAATCACATTCGGGCAACCTCGATATCGCCCTAACCACCAACGGTCACATGCTCGCCGAGGTGGCGCAGGCGCTCAAAGATGCCGGGCTCAGCCGCGTGACGGTTTCGATGGACGCGGTCGATCCCGACCGTTTCGCGCGGATTACTCGCGTGTCCAATGGATTCGACCACGTGCTGGCCGGAATTCGCGCGGCGAAGCGCGTCGGTCTCGGGCCGGTGAAAGTCAACTGTGTGCTGATGCGCGGATTCAACGAAGATCAGATCATCCCGTTCGGAATGTTTGCGCGCGAAGAGGACGTGATCGTGCGCTTCATCGAGTTTATGCCGCTGGAAGAAGATCGTGTTTGGTCGCCAGCGACGGTAGTCCCGCTCGATGAGATTCTGGTGCGCATGGCTGAGTACCGGCCGCTGGTCGAAATTCCGCATGCGCGATCGGAGACGGCGCGGCGTTATCGCTTCGAGGATGGCGTGGGCGAAATCGGCATTATCGCGCCGGTGTCGCATCCGTTCTGCGGGCATTGCAGCCGCATTCGCATCACCAGCGATGGGAAGATTCGTACGTGTCTGTTTTCCGTCTGGGATCACGATCTGCACGCGCAAATGCGACGCGGCGCCAGCGATGAAGAGTTGGCGGATTGGATTCGCAGCGTGGTGATGAAGAAAGAAGAGCGACATCATATTGGCGAGCCGGACTTTGTGCCGGCCTCGCGGACCATGGTGCATATCGGGGGATAATGGCGGTGTTCGCGGGCACTCCTGCCCGCGGGCAATTCTCCGTCTTTCTAGTGGAAGCGAGATTTCTTCCTCCACGCGGGTCAGTGCTAACATGCGCTGACATGGCTTCCCGCGCAAAGCAAATCTTCGTCTTCCTGCTTCTGGCTTTCGGATTTTCATGCCTGCCGTACTTTCTAATCGTTCACAGCGGACATGTCCTCGTCGGAAATGGCCTGGGCGCGGCCCTGATCATGTGGTGTCCCGGCCTCGCAGCGATCGTCACCTGCGCGCTTCTGCGGATCGATGTCGCGAGCCTGGGATGGAACTGGCGCCCCACACGGTATCAGGTCTGGTCGTACGTGATTCCGATCTTGTATGCGCTGCCGGTGTACGTCGGCGTGTGGGTGTTGATTCGCGGCTCGTTTTCTTTCGGCGAGTTCGCCAATGAAACCGGCGCGGCCTTCGGATTTCCCCATCACGCCACGGCTGCAACGCTACTGCTGGGTATTCCGGCATACGCGACGATTGGCGTGATTGGCGGCATGGCGCGCACGCTGGGCGAAGAAATCGGTTGGCGCGGATTCCTGCTCCCGCGTCTGGTGGCGCAGTCCGGCTTTACCTGGGGATGCGTTCTGAGCGGATGCATCTGGGCCGTGTGGCATTATCCGGTGCTGCTGTTTGCCGATTACAACGCGGGCACGAGACCCGCCTATGCGCTAGCCTGCTTTACGCTCATGGTGATTGCGGCGGCGTTCATCTGGGGATGGCTGCGACTGAAATCAGGCAGCGTGTGGACCTCGGCGATTCTGCACGCGAGCCACAACGCATTCATTCAGGTAATTTTTGACGGCATGACGAAGCCTGTGGGCCGTACGCTCTATATCACAACGGAATTCGGCGCGGGACTCGTCGTGACGATGTGGGTCGTCGCGCTGTATTTCTGGACGCGGCGCGGGGAGGTGACGAGCATGCGCAATCCAGTTGCGCACGAAGCAGTGAGCCAGCTTTGAAATCGACGTTCGCACTTCAGTTCACGGCTCGAATCCTTGGTGTTGCCTCCCTATGTTGCGCGGTGGCTGGCGCGCAAGCCACGACCCACCTCGGCTTCGACCGCAACGACTATCCCGGCGACACAAGTCTCAAGGCTTTGCGGAAGACTATTGCGTACACCGGATATTGGCTGAATAATCCTCCCGGAGAAAATTCGAATTCATGGGCGGGACATCGCGACGCTGTCGAGGCGGCCGGATTCGGATTTCTCGTGCTGTTCAACGGACGGCTTTATGCCGAGTTGAAGTCGGTTGAGAACGCCGCGCGGCTTGGGACATCAGACGCGGCCGAGGCTGTCGCATCTGCAGGGCGAGAGGGATTTCGTTGGGGCACGATCATTTTTCTCGATCAGGAACAGGGCGGGCGCATGTTGCCTGAGCAGAAAGCCTACATTTACTCGTGGGTTGATGGCGTGAGCGCGGCCGGCTTCCGCGCGGGCGTGTATTGCTCCGGGATTCTGGCGAAAGGCGATGCGAACGTTGTCACGGCAGAAGATATTCGCGAGCATGCTGCAGATTCAATTCCTGACGGAGTCGCGGGTAAGAGTGCCCACGCCACACAATCTCACGCTGCACGTGAAATTGTTTTCTGGGCCATCAATGACGCCTGTCCGCCATCGCCGGGATGCGCGTTTCCTGAGCACCCCGCGGGGCCCGCCAAAAGCGGAGTTTCCTTCGCCGAAGTCTGGCAGTTTGCGCAGTCGCCGCGGCGTAGAGATGTGGCCGCGCACTGCACGAATTACAGCCGGAATGGAAGCTGCTACCCGCCGGAGATCCCGAGGAATGAGAATCTCTATGTCGACGTGGACAGCGCGACCTCGTCCGACCCTTCGCATGGCCGGACGCACTGACCGCAGAATCTTTCTCACCATGAGTTGTGCAGAGACGTCTGCCTATGCGTCATTATTGTGAGAGCCCCGGTGCGGTGCCAGCTCCACAAAACATTTACCCTTGCTTGATGAAAATAGACAGTAAACACGCGAGAGGCATGTCTAGACGAGGATGGGTTGCAGGTTCGATCTTTATCGTGAAGCTTCGAGGAGGGAATTGTGTTCTGCCACTTTAGAGCATCCGTACTTTTCTCGCTTGCGATATTGCTGTCTGCTATTTCGTTCGCACAAACAGCTCTCCCGCCGGCTGCGCCGGTCCCGGCGCAAATTCTTGCCGCGAAGAAAATTTTTATCGCCAATGCCGGAGGGGATGAAATGGCCGAAGGCGATCCGATCTTCAGCGGAGGGCCCGATCGCGCCTATAACCAGTTTTACGCAGCGATGAAGACCTGGGGGCGATTCGAGATCGTAGGCTCACCCGCGGAGGCAGATCTGCTACTCGAGGTAAGACAAGAGGTTCAAACGGTCGACCTTGGAGGCAAGGCTGGATTTTCCGACATCCCCCTGTTTGGATTGATCATTCGCGATCCGAAAACCAACACCCTGCTATGGGGCTTTCATGTTCACTCGAAGTTCGGCGTTGGTCAGGGGAACAGCGACAAAAATTTCGATGAGGCCGTGGATCGGCTGGTCAGCGATCTGCGGGCAGTGGTCTCTCGAGCCTCGACTATGACAGGCGCTCCGAGCATGCCATAACCACGGCAACCTGGGATAAAATAGGTTCATCCATGTCAGACCGCACGTTCACTCTGGATGAAGCGCAATCCTTGCTGCCTGTGCTCGAGTCGTTGCTGCGCACCGCGATCCATTCCAAAAAGCTCATGGAAGAGACCGAGGCGGAGATGCTGGCGCTGAATCAGCGCATCTTTCTGAATGGCGGCACGCACGTGGACGTGATCCCCATCGCTCGGCGCAAGGCCGAGCGTGCGAAAGCCGAACAGCGCGCCAAAGATGCGTTGGCCGAGATCGATTCCATCGGAGTGCAGGTGAAGGATCTCAATATCGGGCTGCTCGATTTTCCCTGTCTTGTGGATGGCCAAATCATTCTGCTGTGCTGGAAGCTTGGTGAGAAATCGATCACCCATTGGCACGGTACGCAGGAAGGATTCGCGGGCCGCAAGCCGGTCGACGAACGCATCGCGCGCGCCAGAAAAACGAATTAGGGCTGTCCATCCGGGTCAAATCTCCACAGCTGGATCTGTGACCGTGGCTGCAGTGGCACGCTGAGTGCCGAATCCTGACGGCTGATTTATACTCTCCTGTTTGCCTTCAGGAGCCTGAACGTGAAAATCCTGGTCTGCATGAAGCAGGTGCCGCAGAAAGATGCTCCGCTGAAGCTGAATGAATTCGGCACCTGGATTCGCGAAGATGTTTCCTACGAAGTCAACGAGCCGGACGCCTATGCTCTGGAAGAAGCTCTGCGTCAGCGCGAGAAGCACAAGGGCGAAGTGGTCGTAATCACCAGCGGCCCGGCGCGCGCGCAGCAGGTTCTCCGCGAGGCGCTGGCCAAAGGGGCAGACCGCGCGATTCATCTCGAGGATGACAAATTCGTCGGCCTCGACGCGTTCAATACGGCAAAAGCCTTCGCCGCGGCGATCAAAGACGAGCAGTTCGATTTGATCTTCACCGGCCTGCAATCCGACGACTACGGCTACGCGCAAACTGGCGTCATTCTTGCCGAGCTGCTGGGCTGGCCGCACGCGACCATCATCATGCAAATCGAAAAAACTGATTCTGGAATTCGGGTAAAACGCGAACTCGAAGCGGGATATTTTCAGTTTGTCGATATGCCGCTGCCGGCCGTGCTGACGATACAGTCGGGCATCAACAAATTGCGCTATGCGACGCTGATCGGAATCAAGCAGGCAAAAAACAAGCCATTGCGAAAAGTCGCGCTCGGCGAAGTGCAATCGGCGATGGGAAACAATCTGCAGAAGATCGAGCGCCTGTACGTTCCGCAGAAAACGAAGAAGACCGAATACATCGAAGGGCCGGCTGGCGAAGTCGCCAAGAAACTGGTCGACAAAATGCGCAATGAGTTGCGAGTGCTGTAGAAAAAGTTTCAAGGTTTGGCAGGTTTCAAGGTCTCCGGATTGAAGCGATTTGCGAGAGAGCGGGAAACTTTGAAACGTGAAACTTTGAAACCTGCTTTTGAGGGGTTATGTCAGACTCAATTCTGGTTGTCGTCGAACAACGCGAAGGTAAACTGAATCGCGCTTCCTGGGAAACCATCACCGCGGGACAGGCAATCGCCGCCGCGACCGGCTGGCCGCTGGATGCAGCGGTAGTCGGTGCGAATGCGAACTTGATTGCGGGGGAAGTGGCCGCCAAAAAACTTGGCAAAGTGTATGCGATCGAATCAGCCAAGCTCGATCCTTATACTCCAGACGCCTTCGCCGCCGCGCTAAAACAATTTCTGGCGAGTAAGCAGCCCAAACTCGTGCTCATGCCGCATACGTACCAGGTGCGCGACTTCATTCCCAAGCTTGCCACGGCCATGGGACGCACCGTGATCAGCGACTGCATCGGATTCAAGCACGAAGACGGCAAGCTGGTTTTCACGCGACAAATGTTTCAGGGCAAGTTCGCCGCGGACGTGAGCTTCACCGGCGAGGCTCCGTGGTTTGTCACTTTCCAGAACGGCGCATTTCGCGGAGACAAGGCCGAAGACGGCGCGAGTGGGGCTCCCGTCGAGTCCGTGAAAATAGACATTGACGACAACGTGATCCGCAACAAGCCTCAGGAAGTTTTCAAAGAAGCCAAGCAGGCGGTCGATCTCACACAGGCCGAGATCATCGTCGCGGTCGGGCGCGGCATTAAAGAGCAGAAGAATATTGAGATCGCGAAGCAGTTGGCCGACGCGCTCGGAGGCGATCTCGCCGCTTCGCGTCCAATCTGCGATTCCGGATGGTTGCCGATGGATCGCCAGATCGGATCGTCGGGTCAGACGGTTGCGCCGAAGCTATATCTGGCGCTGGGCATCAGCGGCGCAATTCAGCACATCGTCGGGATGAAAGGCTCGCGGGCAATCATCGCGGTGAACAAAGACAGCGAAGCGCCGATCTTCGAGATCGCCGATTATGCGGTCGTCGGCAACCTGTTCGATATCGTCCCGCCGCTGATTGAGGAAGTGAAGAAGGCGAAAGCGGGGAGTTAAAGGTTTCAAGGTTTCACGTTTTAAAGTTTCGAGCCGCCGAGGCTTGGAGGTGCTGTGAGCCACTCCTATCGCGACCTTGTCGCGTGGCAAAAGGCTAAACGACTCGCAGTCAGGGTGTATGAGCGGACCGAAGGCTTCCCTAAGTGCGAGATATATGGCCTCACTGCGCAGATCCGACGTGCAGCAATATCTGTCGCATCAAACATTGCCGAGGGCCAAGGAAGGCTGACTCCCGGCGAGTTCGCGCAGTTTCTTGGACACTCTCGCGGATCTCTTCTTGAGCTCGAGACTCAGCTGGAAATTGCTTTTGATTTGAAGTTCATCGGCGAGAAGGATTACGAGTCACTGATGCAAGAGTCCTATCAGGTTCTGGGCCTGCTCAACAGACTGATTGAATCTCTGCAGAATACTAAACGTCCTCCACTCCGAGTAAACGACGCCGAAGCCTCGAAACGTGAAACCTTAAAACTTTGAAACTCTGAAATTTCTGTTGCCCGTATGTTGATCTTCCGTCATCCGATTGAAAACATCGAACGCCCGCAGATGCCGGCCGACGTTGTCATCGTCGGCGGAGGGCCGGCCGGAATGGCTTGCGCTCTGCGCCTTGCACAATTGATCGACACGCACAACGCCGCCAATCCCGACTCGCAGCTCAGCAAAGAAAACATTTACGTTCTCGAAAAGGCGCGCGAAATCGGACAGCATTGCCTTTCCGGAGCCCTGCTCGATCCGCGCTCCATGCGCGAACTCCTGCCGGGATTCGAAAAAGAAGCCCCGCTCGACGCGGAGGTCTCGAAAGAAGCGGTCTACTTTCTCACGAAGAAATCGAAGTTCAAGATTCCCACGCCGCCTTTCCTACGCGATCACGGCAACTATGTCATCTCACTGAATCGATTTGTGAAGTGGCTGGGCGGCAAAGTCGAGGAAGCCGGAATCACCGTCTTCACCGGATTCGCCGGCTCCGAACTTCTTTATGACGGCGATCGCGTCACTGGTGTGCAGACCGACGATAAAGGTGTCGACAAAGAAGGACACCAGAAATCCAATTTCGAGCCTGGGTACGATCTGCAGGCCAAAGTCGTGATTCTTGCCGAAGGCCCGCGCGGATCGCTGACCAAGCAACTCATTCAACGCCTTGATCTGGCGAAGAACTCGAATCCGCAAACCTACGGAGTCGGAGTGAAAGAACTGTGGGAAGTTCCCTCCGGGCGCATCGCCAAAGGCGAAGTCATCTACACGATGGGCTGGCCGCTGACGACCAAAGAATACGGCGGCGCCTGGATCTACGGGGCTTCTGGTCATGAAGCGTCCAACACCATCGTCTCGCTGGGATTCGTCACCGGTCTCGACTACGAAGATCCGCGGCTCGATCCGCAACACGTCTTGCAGGATTTCAAGCAGCATCTATTCGTAGCCAAACTGCTTGAGGGCGGCAAGATGATCCGCTACGGCGCGAAGTCGCTGCCTTATGGCGGCTGGTGGGCGCTGCCTCCGCTCGCCGGCAACGGATGGATGATGATTGGCGACACCGCCGGCTTCCTGAACTCGGCGCGGCTGAAGGGAATTCATCTTGCCATTAAGAGCGGTATGCTCGCGGCGGAGACTGCCTTCGAGGCCCTGTTGAAAAATGATTCTTCGGCGGCGATCTTGAGCGGTTTTCAGAAAAAGGTCGAATCCAGCTGGATCAAAGAAGAGCTCTGGAAATATCGCAACCTGCACCAGGGATTCGAGCATGGCCTGTTCGCCGGTATTTTCAATACCGGCCTGCAGATGATCACCGGTGGCCGCGGCCTGCGTAACCGTTACCTCTCAATTGCCGGATACGAGCGTATGCGTAAGCTCGCCAATTTGCCGGCCGACGGCGGGGCAGAAAAAGATTTGCTTGGTCCGGCGAAAGGTGACGGCAAACTCACCTTCGACAAGCTCACGGACCTGTATCACTCCGGTACGAAGCATGAAGAAGATCAGCCCGCGCATCTTGTCATTCACGACACGAATATCTGCAATACGCGCTGCGTGAAGGAATTCGGCAGCCCCTGCCAGAACTTTTGTCCCGCGAACGTCTACGAGATGGTCGACGACGCCAGCAAGCCGAACGGCAAGCGCATCAGCCTGAATCCCTCAAACTGCGTGCACTGCAAGACCTGCGACATTCAGGATCCCTACCAGATCATCACCTGGGTGCCACCGGAAGGCGGCGGCGGCCCGAACTACGATGGCATGTGAGCGCGATTAGCGGGCGCTTGAGCCCGCTGCGCTCAGACGTTCAGGCAAACTTCCTTCCCGCGGATGAACGCGGATGTCGTGGACTGCCGTTTTGTACGTAGTGATATTGGCGGTCACGCAGTAAGCGTAATCGCAAACACTCCCGCCCGGCGAAGAATCTTCCGCGCCAGGCCAGTGAGGGGAAGGCGGGTTAACCGTGAAACCGGAATCCATTCTCCGCTGGATGTCTCCATCGGCGCAGCATTCCAAACGCGCACGATGTAATCCGTCGTCGTGATCGAATGCTTCACCGTGAATGCCGGCTTCGCGTGGTCCGCAGGACCTTCGATCTCCGGCAATTCCCACATGCCAGGCATGAGGGAAGCATGCGCTGGCCGCCGCACGAGTAACACCTGAGAATCGCGGCAATTGAGAGCGTAATGAATCTCGCGTTTTTTCTGCCGTGATGGTTGTGCTACCCCATCCAGTTCTCCGCGCGTCGCGCACATTTCGACAACGGGACACATCAGGCAGGCTGGAGCACGCGGCGTGCATACGGTTGCACCCAGCTCCATCATCGCCTGATTGAAATCGCCGGGACGAGCGCGGTCGAGCAGCTCTTCGACGGATTGCCACAGTTGCTCGACAGAAATCGCTTTACCGCCGACACGCTGGAGCACGCGCTCAACATTTCCGTCAACCACAGCGACCGGCTCACGGAAAGCAATACTCGCGATGGCCGCGGCGGTGTAGCGTCCAATGCCCGGCAACTCTCGCCAGCCCTCGGCAGTCTGCGGGAACTTGCCGCGCAGTTTTCGCGCAATGACTTTCGCCGCCGCATGCAACATGCGGGCGCGCCGGTAGTATCCCAAGCCGCTCCAGGCAGCCAACACGCTCGATTCTCGTGCGGCAGCCAGCTTTTGGACTGTAGGGAATCGGCGAAGAAACTCGTGGTAGTGGTCAATGACCGCGGCCACGCGCGTCTGCTGCAACATGATTTCTGAGACCCAGACGCGATAGGGATCATGACTTTTCCGCCACGGCAGATCGCGCGCATGTGCGTCATACCACGCGAGCAGGCGAATGCGGAAATCGGAAGGAATCTGTTGCCGAATGCTTTTTTCTTGTGCCCGCCCCATGCCGCACGCATTGTAAATCGGATCGCCGCTACTATCCCGAAAACGGGCCGCTCCCGGCTGAATTCATGCTTGCCCACCGAACCAATAACATCAGCGGGTGCCATTGACCCCGTCCCTTTTCTCACGAAATAATGTTTGCAGCCTGGCATCCGCAAAGCAGCGTGAATCCGCTCACGCTCGATCAAGGCGAGGAGCAGCATGAACGACTTCAACCGCAAGGCCGAACACGCGTCGGCGCGCGTCAGTCAGACCATCAACGACGCCGTCGAGCGGCTGGAAAAAGAGATTCCCGAGTTCATCAAGTATTTGAACAACGACATCGTTCCCACCGTACGCACGCATTCCAGCAAAGCGCTGCGCACGGCGTCGCAAAAGCTGGCCGACCTGGCCAAGTATATGGAGCAGCCGCCGACTCCGAAGTAGAGGCTGCTAAGCCGCGTCGCGCTCACTTCGTCCGTGCCTCGATGATTCTGATCTTGTTCCTGCTGCTGACTCTGCTGTCGGCCTGCGGACATCCCAAGCAGGCGCGCGTCAGTGTCCCTCCGCCGCCTCCGCCGGAGTCGACGGGCGAAGCGCCGCCGGTTCAGCCCTCCGCCAACATTCCTGCCAGCGAAAATGCCCCGGCCGCGAAGCGCGAACTGGAGCCGGATCTCGCCGAGCCGACAATCCCGGCTGATGCCAAGCCCATCGTGACCGAGAAAGGCATCGCGAGTTGGTATGGTCCGCCGTATCACAATCGCCGCGGATCGAATGGCGAAATCTATAACATGCACGCCATGACCGCCGCGCATCGGACGTTTCCGCTGGGCTCGATCGTGCGCGTCACCAATGTAAAGACCGGTTCGAAAGCGCTGGTGCGCATCACCGACCGCGGGCCGTTCATTCCGGGGAGAATTCTCGATCTTTCGCTCGCAGCGGCGAAGAAAGTGGACGTCTGGCAGCCAGGTATCGCGGAAGTGAAAGTCGAACTGATGCAGACGCCCGTGCCGCTCGATTCCGGCGGGAAATGGGCGGTGCAGATCGGTGGATTTCCCGACGAGCACGCCGCCAACAAACTCGCCGATCACCTCGAGCGCCGCTATCGCACCGCGAATGTGCTGCGCTTCAAGAGCCCCGCCGGCGACTGGTGGATTCGCGTGCGCGTGCAGGACGACGACCGTTCCCGCGCCTACAAGCTCGCCGCGGAAACCTCCACACCGGATGGCGCGGTTTTCGTTGTCAGGCTCGATTAATGCAAACAAAGTGATCTTCAACGATGCAAAAGAGGCTGGGAAGGGCACAAGTTCGACTCGTGCCGCAGACGATCCGAGAATGAATCCGCCTTCAGCCGCTGTGGTCTCTGCCCTCTGACGGAGGCGAACCACTGGCGTGTGCACGCTCGCGATGCTATCGTTTGATCGACTGCAGGTTGAGTGATCTATGACCGACGCCACTGCCAGCTGTCTTTTCTGCCGCATCATCCGCGGCGAGATTCCTTCCAAGAAAGTCTATGAAGATGCTGACGTGTTCGCCTTTGAAGACATCAACCCGCAGGCGCCGACACACGTGCTCGTCATCCCCAAGAGACACTTCGCAGGATTAAAAGAAGCGCAACACGAAGACGCAGAACTGATCGGACGCTGTCATCTGGTCGCAGCCCAGATCGCACGCCAGCGCAAAATCGAGAACGGGTATCGCACCGTGTTGAATGTCGGTGCAGGAGCCGGGCAGTCTGTATTTCATCTGCACGTGCACTTGCTGGGC